>CDZI01004549.1_pt1 | contig 19173 bp, 19 predicted proteins | sample 554811 | NCBI WGS metagenome assembly CDZI01 (sample SAMEA3182110, study PRJEB8094) | gut metagenome | biome: human; feature: gut; material: Stool; isolation source: human stools | place: Canada | collected 2013-04-23
ATATGTTCATTAGGATGTAAAGTTAATATATATGAAAGTGAACTTGTTACTAATATATTAAAGAATAATAATTATGAGATAGTGGATTTTGAAGATAAGGCTGATATTTATATTATTAATACTTGTAGTGTTACTAATGAGAGTGATAAGAAATCTAGAAAGATGATAAATAGGGCTAAGAAGAATAATCCTTCTGCGATTATAGTGGTTATGGGCTGCTACAGTCAGGTTAATGCTGATGATATTGATGTTGATATTGTTCTTGGTAATAAAGATAAGTCAAGAATAGTAGAGATAATTGAAGATTATATTGAGACTAAAGAGAAGAAGAAGATTATTTATGATCTTAGTAAAGTGGATTTTGAGAAGATGGAGATTAGTAGCTTTGATAGTCATACTAGAGCTTTTGTTAAGATTCAAGATGGTTGTAATGCTTTTTGTTCTTACTGTATTATTCCTTATACTAGGGGTAGAGTTAGAAGTAAGAATAAAGATGATGTTATTAGAGAGGTTACTAAATTAGTTAATGAAGGATATAAAGAGATTGTTCTTACTGGTATTCATACTGGTAGATATGGTATAGATATTAATAGTAGTTTGGAAGAATTACTTAATGAATTAGTGATGATTCCTAATATTTATAGAATTAGATTATCTTCAATTGAGATTAATGAGATTACTCCTGGTATTAGAAATTTACTAAAAAATAATAAAGTTATGGCTAAGCATTTACATATACCTCTTCAATCTGGTAGTGATAAGATATTAAAATTAATGAATAGAAGATATAATACTAGTGAATTTTTAAGTATGGTAGATAGTCTTAGAGATATTGATGATATTTCTCTTACTACTGATTTAATAGTGGGCTTTCCTAAAGAGAATGATGATGATTTTAATGATACTATGAATACTCTAAGAAAGATTGGTTTTACTAAGATACATACTTTTCCATATTCTAGAAGAAAAGGTACAGTAGCGGATAAAATGGATGGTCATATTGATGGTACTACTAAGAAAAGAAGAGTTCATGAAGTACTTGCTTTATCTAATGAATATGAGAATAAGTTTTATAATAGTAAGATTGGTAAGGTATATGATGGGGTAGTTGAAATACATGATAATGGTTTGGTAGTAGTACATACTTCTAATTTTATACCAGTTATTATTAATGATAATGTAGAGAATAATAGTATAGTTAATGTTATGATTGAAAAAGTAGAGGGACTTAATGTTTATGGAAGAATAGTATAACTATTCTTCTTTTGATTATGGGAAATTATGTTATGTAATTGACATTAAAATAGGGAAATGTTATAATTTATAGCGTAATATTTGTAAGAAATAACATAAAATATTAGATGGAGGTATGTATGTTAAAGTTATTAAAGAATTTAAATAAAAAGGATTGGTTATATGTATTTATATCTGCTATTTTGATTGTATTTCAGGTATGGTTAGAACTTAAGATGCCGGATTATATGTCCAATATTACTCAGCTTGTTCAAACTAAGGGGGCTGCGATGAGTGATATTTTAAGAGAAGGTGGATATATGCTACTATGTGCTTTTGGTAGTTTGGTATCGGCTTTTATAGTGGGGTATTTTACTTCTAGTATATCTGCTTCTTTTTCTTATCGTACTAGAGGTAAGTTATTTAGAAAGGTTGAAGATATTAGTACTTATGAGATAAAGAAATTTTCTCCTAGTAGTTTGATTACTAGAACTACTAATGATATTACACAGATTGAATTTCTTATTGCGATGGGACTTACTTTAATGATTAAGGCTCCTATTACAGCGGTATGGGCTGTTACTAAGATTGTTAATAAGAGTATTGAATGGAGTATTTTAACGGGAGTAGCAGTGCTTGTACTTCTTATTACTATTGGTATTATTATGATTATTGTTATGCCTAAGTTTAAGATAGTACAAGAACTTCTTGATAAGGTTAATATGGTTATGAGAGAGAATTTAACTGGTATTAGAGTTGTTAGGGCATTTAATGCTGAAGAATATCAAGAAGATAAGTTTGAAAATATTAATAATAAGCTTACTAAGCAGCAGATTTTTAATCAGACTGCATTTAATTATTTGAGTCCTATTATGTATTTGGTTATGTATTTTTTAACGCTTGGTATTTATTTTATAGGGGCTATTCTTATTAATGATGCTGGTATGGGGGATAAGATTGTTTTGTTTGGTAATATGATTGTTTTTTCTTCTTATGCTATGCAGGTTATTATGTCTTTTTTAATGCTTGCTATGATATTTATGATGTTACCTAGAGCTAGTGTATCCGCTAAGAGGATTAATGAGGTACTTGATACTCCTATTAGTGTTAAAGAAGGAACTGTTACTGAGAATAATAGTGATATTAAGGGTACTGTTGAATTTAAGAATGTTTCTTTTAAATATCCTGATGCTGATGAGTATGTTCTTGAAGATATATCGTTTAAGGTTAATAAGGGAGAAGTTATTGCTTTTATTGGTTCTACTGGTAGTGGTAAATCTACTTTAATTAATTTGATACCTAGATTTTATGATGCTACTAGTGGGGAAATACTAGTAGATGGTATTAATGTTAAGGATTATAATTTTGAGTATTTGAATAATATAGTAGGTTATGTACCACAGAAGGCTGTTATGTTTTCGGGAAGTGTTTTATCAAATATTACTTTTGGTAAGAATAGACATGGTAAACCTTCTAAAGAAAGAGTAAAGGCTGCTATTAGGGTATCACAAGCTGAAGAATTTGTATCTAAATTAGATGATAAAGAGAAAGCACATATTGCTCAAGGTGGTACTAATGTTAGTGGTGGTCAAAAGCAGAGATTATCAATAGCGAGAACGATTGCTAGGGATCCAGAAATATATATTTTTGATGATTCTTTTAGTGCACTTGATTATAAGACTGATAGTACTTTAAGAAGTGAACTTAAGAAATATACTAAAGATGCTACGGTTATGATAGTAGCTCAAAGAATTGGTACGATACTTAATGCTGATAAGATTGTTGTTTTAGATAATGGTAAATGTGTTGGTATTGGTACACATAAGGAATTAATGAAGAAGTGTAAAGTATATAAAGAGATTGCTTTATCGCAGGTATCAAAGGAGGAACTTGAAAATGTCTAGTAATGAAAAAGAGAGAAATAGTCATTCTAGAGGTCATGGACCAATGAGAGTAAGTGAAAAGCCAAAGGATTTTATGGGTTCTATTAAGAAACTTATGAAGAGTCTTAGTAGTTTTAAGGTACTTATATTTATTGCTCTTGTATTAGCGGCTTTATCTTCTATTCTTTCACTTATTGCTCCGAACAAGTTATCTGATTTGACTGATGAGATTACTAAGGGTATTACGATTAATACTTCTAATATGAAAGAGTTAGAAGAGGATCTTACTAAGAATATTAGTGATATTGGGAATATTTTAGGTATTAATTTAGATGAAAAGATGATATATAGGGTTAATTCTTCTGGTATTAGTAGTGAAGATAAGATTAAATTTAATGATACTTTAAAAAGTATTAGTAGTAACCAGGAATTGATACTTAAGTATTTTAGTGAGTTACCTGATAGTGTTCTTGATATTATTATTGGTGATAGTATTTATAATGATATTTATATTAGTAAAGAGGATAAGATCACGACTATTAGGGCTTTTAGTGATATCGATGTTGATAATAAGAAATTTAATGGTATTAGTAGTTTTCCTGATAGTATGAAGAAGGCTTTATTTCCTGATACTGTGATTGATGGGATAGAGATTAGTACTGATGATAAAGTAGAGTTTATTACTTTGATGGCTGGTAGTGATAGTTCTTCAGTTAATGAGATGTATAAGGTTATGGAGAATCTTCCTATTAGTGTGCAGAAGGTTATTGGACCTAAGATGGATATGGATAAGATTAAGAGCATTGCTATATTACTTGCTTGTTTATATATTATTAGTGCTATATTTAGTTATGTTGAAGGTTTATCTATGATTAAAGTAGCTAATGGATATGCTAAAAAGCTTAGAAGTAGTATATCTGAGAAGATAAATAAATTACCTCTTAAATTCTTTGATCATAATTTATCTGGTGATATTTTATCTAGAGTTACTAATGATGTTGATACGATAGCTCAATCTTTAAATAATAGTTTATCTACTTTAGTATCTTCGATTACTTTATTTATTGGTTCTATTATTATGATGTTTGTTACTAATTATATTATGGCTATTACTGCTATTGTGTCTAGCTTGATTGGATTTATACTTATGTTTATTATTCTTAATAAGTCACAGAGGTATTTTACTGCTAGACAGAGGGAGCTTGGTAAATTAAATGGTTATATTGAAGAGATTTATAGTGGTCTTAATGTTGTTAGAAGTTGTAATGCTAAAGATGAGACTATTAATGAATTTGATAAGTTAAATGATAAGTTATATGATTGTAATAGAAAGAGTCAATTTTTATCTGGACTTATGCAACCGATAATGGGATTTATTGGTAACTTTAGTTATGTTGCTGTATGTATAGTAGGAGCTTTACTTGTTAGTAAGAGTGTGATATCTTTTGGAGTGATAGTGGCTTTTATTATGTATGTTAGATTATTTACTAATCCTTTATCACAAATTGCTCAAGCTATGACTTCAATGCAAAGTACTGCTGCTGCTAGTGAGAGGGTGTTTGGTTTACTTGAAGAAGTGGAAATGGATAGTGAAAATGATATTACTAAGAAATTAGATAAACATAAGGTTAAGGGTAATATTGAATTTAAGAATGTTAAGTTTGGTTATGATAAGGATAAGATTATTATTAATGATTTTACTGCTAAGGTTAAGGCGGGAGAAAAGATTGCTATTGTTGGTCCTACTGGGGCTGGTAAAACGACGATGGTTAATTTGCTTATGAAGTTTTATGATATTAATGATGGCGATATTTTGATAGATGGTACTTCTATTAGGGAACTTAAGAGAGATAATATTCATAGTTTATTTACGATGGTTCTTCAGGATACTTGGTTATTTAATGGTACTGTTAAGGAAAATATTATTTATAATCAGAAAAATGTTAGTAATAAAAAAGTAGAAGAAGTATGTAAAGTAGTAGGAGTAGATCATTTTATTAAGACTTTACCTAATGGTTATGATAGTATTATATCTGATAATGATTCGGTATCTTCTGGTCAGAGACAACTTCTTACTATTGCTAGAGGTATGATTAGTGATAGTCCTTTCTTGATACTTGATGAGGCTACTAGTAATGTTGATACGAGAACTGAAGAGTTAGTTCAAAAGGCTATGGATAAACTTATGGAGAATAAGACTTCGTTTATTATTGCTCATAGGTTATCTACGATTAAGAATGCTGATTTGATACTTGTTATGAAAGATGGTAATATTATTGAACAGGGTAATCATAATGAATTAATGAAGAAGAATGGGTTTTATGCTAATTTATATAATTCTCAATTTGAAAAGACTAATAACTAATATTAGTTTTTTTCTTTATCCTATGAAATTTAGGGTTTTCATAGGCATAACATAGCCTAGGTCTATGTTATGAATAATTTTTTTAGGGAATAAATACATAATTAAGAATCTAATATGTTTAAATAATTATGGAATTAGTGTTAAAAAAATAAAGACTGTTCTTTTATGAATTGGTTTATTAATTATAATTTTTTTTGTCCAATTTTTCTGTATTTATTGATTTCTATTTATTGATATGATAAAATTATAGTGTGAGGTAGAATATGAGAAGATATAAATATTTAATATTTAGTATTATTAGTTTTATGTTGTTTAATATTAATATTGTTTTAGCTGATACTATGGATGCTTGTACTAATGTGGGTGTACTTAAAGTTATATATTTTATTAAGTTACTTCTTAATATTGCTTTTATAGCAGTTCCTATTGGTTTAATTGTATTTGGTCTTATCGATTTTTCTAAGTCAGTTGCTTCTGGTGATGAAAAAGATGGTAAGAAGAATTTGAATCTATTTATTAAGAGATTAATATATGGAGCATTAGTCTTTTGTGTACCATGGATTGTTAATGTAGTTATGCATTTACTGGGAGATCTTACTAAAGATGTTAATTGGACTGACTGCTACAACAATGCTAATAAAGAATATATTGATGCACATGAAGAATAGGGAATATTCTTCTTTTTTTTCTAAAAATAATTGACTTAGAAATGGTAAAATGATATACTTGATATAGTAGGAAAGTAGGTTACTATCTATGAAGAAAAAGGATAAAAAGAAGAATACTTATAAGTATGATAATAAAAGATTTATTTTAGTGTTTACAATGATGTTTTGTTTAGTTATATCTATGAGTACTTATTGGATGTATGCATATAAGCATAAGTATGGAAAGAATTACTTTGATAATAAGATTATTAGTTATAAAGTAAGTGATTATGTTGATACTGATGGTAATTATGTATATTTAAAAAATATTGATAAGGAAATAATTAATACTTTTATTAATAAACAAAAAGAAGTGTTAAAAAATAATGTTATTGATATGAGTGTTACTAAGGGAATATATAAAGATATATTATCTATTAAGATTAGTTATGTATTATATGGAGAACTTAGTAATTATGAAGATGTTATTACTATTAATATTGATTTAAAGAATAATAAGGTACTTAGTAATGATGATATGATAGATATGGTTAAGGGTAGTTATAAGGATATTGCTACTGATATATTTAATGAGTATATTAAAATAAATAATAATAGAGAAGTAGTAGATGCTATTACTGAAGAGAAATTAAGTAGTAGTGTATTTAATAATAATAGTGAGAAGTATATTATTAGAATTAGAGAGAAATTACCTGAGGTTATGAATATATATATAGAAAATAATGAAGTATATTATTTAGTTAGAAAATATGAAATTAATAAAGTGTGTTATTATACTAATACTGATATAAATATGGGATATATAAATAAAAAAATAGGTAAGTTATAGAAGGAGGAATTTTTATGGAAAGTATTTTATCGGCAACAGCGATTGCTATAGGAGTTATGGTTGGACTAGCTTTTTTAGGACTAGGATTAGGAATAGGATTACTTGGAGGGAGAGTTGCTGAGGCAGTTGGTAGAAATCCTGAAACTAAGAATGATGTTGTTCATTCAATAATGACTATATTAATAATATTTGCAATATTTTTATTATTCTTATTTGCATTTTGTTTCTTATTATTATTCTTTAATCCATTAGTGGGATAATATGACATACTTTATTATCTCTTTTGTCATTATCATTCTTTTAGTAGTGGTAATGAGTTTAATACTTAAGAATGCTGTTAAACAGGTTGATGAAAAATCTAAGTCATATTTTGTTGATAAATTAAAAGAGTATGATTATTTAATAGATGAAAAAGAAAAGAAACTTTCTGAATTAGAAAGTGAACTTTTAAAAAGAAAGAATGGGTTAAATGATAATAGTTTAAGTGAATCAGGACCTAAGTATGATTTTGATACTAGTATTATTGATTTACTTACTGAGACTAATTATCTTGATAAGAATATATTTGAACTTAATAAGAAAATAGAACAAAAATTTATTATTAATTATGAAGATTTAATTAAAGATTTCTTGTCTAATATTAAGGGAGATAATAGATATGATTTCTGTGTTAAATTAAGAAATAAATTTACTCCGGATGAAATATATAATATTGAACTAATGTTACCGGAAGAAAGAAATGCATATTTAAAGAAGACACTTAGTGAGGAAGAATATAAGGTTTATGAAATATATTTAGCTAGTAATAAATTTAATATGGAAGATTTTATTGATTATTTAAATAGACTTATTGAACTTAATGATCCTACTGTAGTGGTTCTTGTACCTAATGATAAGGTTAATTATGATTATATTGATAAAAATATTAAGACTAAAGTAAGTGATAGTATTTATAAGGGAATTAAGATACTATATAGAAATAAGGTATATGACTTTAGCTTAAATGAAGGGAATGTGTGATATGGAACTTAAAAAGGTAGATAAAAAAGTTGAAGATATTAAAAGTAATAACAATATTTATTCTGTTGGTAAAGTTATAAAAGTTAATCCTTATACTGTTATTGTATCTGGTCTTAATGATATTACTTATTATGAAGAAGTTGATATTGCTGGTAAGGCTAAAGGTTTTGTTTTTGCTGTAGGAAAGAATAATATTACGGTATCTTTAGTTGATGTTAATGATAAGATTAATCCTGGTGATGAAGTATATTCGTTGAAGAAACAATTTAAATGTTTATTTAGTATGGATTCTATGGGTAAAGTTATTGACATCTTTGGGAATGATTTAATAGCGGGTAAAAAATTTGATAATTTGGTTGAAGTTCCTATTGAAAATGAACCTATTCCTATTATGGATAGAGGTCTTGTTACGAGAGAATTTTTAACTGGACTTACTAGTATTGATATGTTATATCCAATTGGTAGAGGACAGAGACAATTAATTATTGGAGATAAAAAGACTGGTAAAACACAGATTGCTCTTGATGCTATTGTTAATCAAAAAGATAAGAATATGGTATGTATATATGTTGCTTTAGGTAAGACTAAAAAAGAAGTTAAAGATATTTATTATGATCTTACTAAGAGAGGGGCTGCATCATATACTATTATTATTGCATCATTTCATGATGAGCTTCCTAATAGAACATATTTAACTCCTTATGTTGCTTTATCAATAGCAGAGTCTATGATGATGGATTCTTATGATGTCCTTGTTGTTATAGATGATTTAAAGAAACATGCTGATGTATATAGACAAATATCTCTTGCTAGTAAGAAGACTCCTGGTAGAGATGCTTATCCATCGGATATCTTTTATGCACATAGTAAATTGCTAGAAAAAGGTTGTCAACATAAAAATGGTGGTTCTATTACAATACTTCCAATAGTAGAGACTAAGAGTTCAGATATTACTGATTATATATCTACTAATATTATTTCTATTTGTGATGGGCAGATAGTTTTATCTAGTAAGAACTTTGCTAAAGGAGAGAAACCGGCATTAGATTATGGATTATCTGTATCTAGATTGGGTGGAGCAGTACAGTCTCCAGAGGTTAAGAGGCTTGGTAGTTTAGTTAGAAGTAAATTACTTGAATATTTGGAAGTTAGAGATATATATGAACTTGCTAATATTGATGAAATGAGTGAAGAATTACAGCATAGGATGAAAGAAGGAAAAGTTATTCTTGATAAACTTAAACAGAATAAATTTTCTCCTAAAAGTAAGGAAGAAATGCTTGAGTTATATAAGTTCTTAGAGGAAGGTGATAATAATGAAAATAGGTAAAATTATTACTATTAATGATATTTCTGTAGAAATTATATTATCAAGTAATGATATTAAAATAGGGGATATTTTGGAAGTAGAAGGTAATAATAAGTATGTATTTGAAGTGGTTGAAATTAATAATATATCCGCTACTTGTATAAGTTTATATAGTACTAGAGGTTTACAAAAGGGTAGTATTGTTATTAAGAAGAATGATGGATTAGAAGTTGAATATTCTGATAAGATTTTAGGTAGAGTATTTGATTCTTATGGTGATGTTATTGATGGTCTTCCTTTTGAAAGTGAAAAGAAAGTTAAAGTAAGTCATAATACGGTATCATTAAAAGAAGTTAAAGTTGAAAATGATCCATTATGGACTGGTATTAAAGTAATTGACTTTTTTGCTCCTTTACAAAAAGGATTTAAAATGGGATTACTTGGTGGTGCTGGTGTTGGTAAAACAGTACTTATTAAAGAGTTAATTCATAATATTTATGCTAGTTCTAATTCTAATGCTGTTTTTGTAGGAGCAGGTGAAAGAAGCCGTGAAGGTAGAGAATTATATGATGATATGAAGAGTTCTAACTTACTTGATAAAATGACTATGGTATATGGTCAAATGGGAGATAATCCAGTATCAAGAAGTAAGTCTGTTGCTACTGGACTTAGAATGGCTGAATATTTAAGAGATGAAAAGGGACAAGATGTACTTATATTCATTGATAATATATATAGATTTATTCAGGCTAAGGCAGAGATTTCTACTGACTTAAAAGAGTTATTAATTGAAAATGGATATCCTGCTAATATGGCTGGGGAAGTAAGTGATATTGAAGAGAGAATTAATTCTACTGATAAGGGTTCTATTACTTCATTTCAAGCTATTTATATACCTGCTGATGATTTAACTGATGATGCTGTTCAAACTGTTATGAGTTATATGGATGGTCAAATTGTTCTTGATAGAAAAATTGCTGAATTAGGTTTATATCCTGCTATTAATGTATTTAAATCTACTTCTAGGTTAATAGACAAAGATAAGATTGGGGAAAGACATTTTAGTTTAGTAGAAAGAGTACTTGCTAATTTAACTAGATATGAAGAATTAGAGGAGATAATAGCAGTACTTGGTATTGAAGAGTTATCAGAAGAAGATAAACTTGTCTTCTATAGATCAAGAAAACTTAGAAATTATTTTTCACAACCAATGTTTGTTGCTGAAGCTTTTACTAATATTAAAGGTATATTTGTTGATATAGAAGATGTTCTTAATGATGTAGAAAATATATTAAATGGTAAATATGATAATATTGATGAGAGTAAGTTTAGATATATAGGTAAATGTGATGGACAAGAGTGGAATAAAGGTTAGAATCTTTGATATTGAAAATGGTTTAAGAGAATATAAAGATATTAAGATAATTAGAATTATTAGCAAAGATTATAACTTACTTATTATGAAAGATTATTTACCAATAATAGGAGAAATAGAAGGTAGTGTAGATATAAAGAATGATGAAGTAAATTTATCATTTAAAGATATTAAGGCTTTCTATATGAATAGTAATAATGAATTTAATTTAATGATAAAAGAGGGATAGTATGAATAATATATTTTATTTTGCATTTGTTGGTATAATTGTTGTTGTTTCTTTATATATTATTCTTAAAATATTAATTAAAAAATTTAATCCTGAAGAATCTAAAGTAAAATTATATGGTATACTTCAGGGTATGAGTAATAGAGAAATAATTAGTATATCGTGTTCAATAATTAGTTATGTATTTATGATATATTTGATGGCTTCTTTTATTGATTTAGATATTTATATTGCTATTATTGTATTGTTTTTAACGCTTGTTAGTGGTATTCTTATTAAGAATAAAAAAGTTATTATTGATTTAATACTTAGTGCTATATCTTTAGTAGGAATAAAAGTAGTATATTTAATTCATGATTATATTATTAATGAATATATGGATATGTGGATGTTACTATTATTAGTATTTGTAATGTTATTCTTATTTTTATATTTATCTTATACTTTACTTAAGAATATTAAAAATGTGGTAATAGCTAATAAATATATAAGAAAGGGTGGTAATCATGAGGATAAAGAACGTAGTTAAGGTCATGAACTTCCACTCTTTACTTAGAGTAGATGCTTCTAAAAGGGAGGCAGAAAGTTATCGTAATGTAGGTGATGAAATTACTAAGATTATTAAGACTATTGTATATAATAAGAATTTAGTGTTAGATAAAAAAGTAATAATGCCTAATCCTAATAATAATAAATTAAATATATATATAGCTAATGATTATGGTTTTTGTGGTAATTTTAATTCGCAGATAGCTAGACAAATAAGACAAGATAAAGATGATTATAAAATTATAATAGGAAAAAAAATAGTATATAATGATGATAAAGTAATACTTAAAATAAATAAAGATGATTTTAGTAAAGAACTTAAAAAAATAGAAAAAACTATAGATGAAGCTATTAGAAATTCTTCTTATAGTGAAATTAATTTATATTATAATCATTATAATTCTAGTACTTCGTTTGAATTTAAAAAACTTACTTTATTTCCTATTAATTTTGATGGAGAATATGATACTAAGAATGATTTTGTTATAGAAACTGATATTACTAGTATGTTATATAGTTTGCTTACTTTTTATATCATGTATGAACTTAAGATGTGTGAATGTATTAGTAGGGCTGCTGAAAATGTAATAAGAAATCAGATTACTAGGGAAGCATTAGATAAAATAGATGAGATAGAGATTGAACAAGCTAATGAACTTAGAAAAAATAAGAAAGAAAAATTGGTTAAGAAGACAGTAGAAAACTTTAAGAAAATATCTACAAGGGAGGAAGAAGATGAATAAGTACGATTATATTACTGCGACCACTCTTGAAGAGAAGGTAAGATTAGAAAAGTTAATTAAGTATATGGAAGATAATAATATTGAAGATAATTTACTTGAGTATAAAGAGAGATATAATAATATTTGTAAATATTTAGTTGCTAAAGATAAATATCTTAATATAGAGAAAGATATTGATGATATTAAAATTAAATTAGATGAATTATATAAAAAGAAAGATGAATATGAAGTTGATAATTTATTACTTGAAGAAACTTTAATTTCTAAATTTAATACTGATACTAATGGTAAATATAGAAATATATTATATGAAGATATTAAGTTAATTGATGATAAAGAAATAAGAGATATATTGTATATATTATTTGAAAAAGAGAGTGAATATTCTAAGTTACTTAGTAAGAGAAATAAGTTAAAAAATATTATTGATAGGGATAAATATCCTAATACTTATGATACTTTACTTAATCAGGATATATTAATTGAAAAACAAGATGAATTATTAGATAATATATTTTTATTAGAAAATAATATTAAAATAGAGAGGGAAAAGCAAAGAAAAATAGAAGATTCTGCTATGACTATACCAATATTAAAAATATTATATGAATTTTGGATAATAGATAGTTATGATCCTAGCAAGGTTAATAGAAATAAATTATTTGAAGATAATAAAACTTTAGTTAATTATAAAAATAATATATATGATAAGGAAGAAGTAAAAGAAATTAAAAAAATTCCTGATATTAAAGAAGATACAATTATATCTAATTTAAATTTACCTGGTATTAATGAAGATACATTTATTGATATAGATGGTAAAAATTATATAAAATAGTATTGAAAAAAATAATTATATTTGTTATAATTTAATAGAGGATAGGAGGAAGATAAAAATGATAGAAAATAATAATAAAGGAGTTAGTAAACAACTTATGTTTGCCGTTGTTGGTGTAGCATTATTAGTTATTGCTGTTGCAGGAAGTGCTTATGCTTACTTTGTTGCTAGTGCAACTAGTGATGGTGGTGTATCAGGTACTACACTAAATGTAAAACTTGATAAACCAACAGTTACATTAGTTAGTGCAAAAGCTACTGGTGGATTAATTCCAATTTACGATGGTACTGTAACTGGACATGAAAGTCAATTAAGTGCTGCTGCTTCCGCTGCAAATCAATGTGTAGATAAAAATGGTTATACTGTATGTAAAGTGTATAAGATTTCTGTAAAAAATTCAGGAACTACCGCTACTACAGTTAATACTACGCTTAATTTAAATAATGGTGGTGTTGCTAATATTAAATGGGCAAGAATGACTTCAACAACTGCTGTTGATACTACTTTACCTACTAATAATACTATTTCTACTGGTAAAGCGTTAGGAGCAAAAGCTACTTTAGAACAATACATTATGGTATATTTAAAGAATACTGGTGCTGATCAAACTTCTACTGATGCTGGTAAAACTATTTCTGGTACTGTAACTGTTACTGCTTCTACTGGTAGTCAAGTTCAAGCTGTATTTTAATAATAATAAAAAAATAATGGTGTTTATGAGAACGTTATTATTTTTTTTTAAATTTATCATAAAACTATTGATTTTTATATTTTTATTTGATACAATTATTAATGTAAAGGAGGATTGAAAATAATGGAAGAAAACAGAAAGGGAACTGGCGTATTTTACGCTGTTGTAGGTGTAGCTACATTAGTAGTTGCAATTATAGGAGCTACTTTTGCATACTTCAGTGCAAGTGCTACTAATGATACAGATGTTACTGGTAGTACTGCAAGTAAAGCAGCATTAACTCTTACTATTACTAGAGTAAGTGATTCTAATACTGTAAAGAATATGATTCCTATGTTAAGCACTGATTTACAAAAAGGTGTAACTGGTACAGCTTCTAAGTCATGTATCGATGCCAATAATAATACTGTATGTCAAGTTTATAAAGTAACTATAGGTAATAGTAGTACAGATATTGGTATCAACGTTGATGGTGCTATGAATTTAACAAGTAATGCTAAAAACATGAAATGGCAAGTTCTTACTGATGCTACTACTGTAAATGCAGACGCAACTACTGTTGCCCAAGGTACTAAAGGTGACATCGTTAAAAACCAAGCTTTAACTGCTAGTGGATTTCAGGATTTCTATTTAGTTATTTGGTTAGAAGAAACTAATGCACCACAAGATGATGATGATGCTGGTAAAACATTTACTGGAACTGTAACATTTAATGGTGTTAACAGTGATGGTACTACTTCTAATGGTATTACAGCTAAATTTAATGGCTAATAATAGAATTTAAAATATAGTAACGAATATAGTTACTATATTTTTTTTCGTATATAGTACTTGCTTATATATAATAAAAAAGTATTGTTATTTTTGAGACTTTGGCTCAAAAATATTTGTGAAGACTATAGGCTTCACAAAGAAGGAGAAATATTACTTAGATAGAGGTCATATACTTTATCATAATCTATGATATTAAAGATATCTTCTAAGTAATCTTTTCTTTTATTATTGTATTTTAGATAGTAAGAGTGTTCCCATACATCTATTGTCATAATTGGGGTAAAGCCGTAGTAGTAGGGTGTATCTTGGTTAGAGGTGTTTATTATTCTTAAGTTATTATTTTTATCTATTACTAGGAAGGTGTAGCCACTACCTTTTACTTGTAAGGCCATATCTATGAATTCTTTTTTGAAGTTATCATAGGAGGTAAAATATTTATTAATTAGATTTAACATTGGTGTAGGTATTTCTTTTTTGATATTGGTTAGGGTATAGAAATATAGGGTGTGATTTAGATATCCTCCTAGGTTATATAGTATTTCATCTCTATCTTCTATGGGTAATATATCTATATGTTTAGCTAGATAGATAGGATTATGATTATATTTATAATTATGTTTATTTAGATATTTATTTAGATTATCTGTATAATTTTTATAATGAGAATTATAATGTAAATCTAATGTTTTATTATCTATATATGGTTCTAGACTATTATAATCTAAATTTATTCTTTTATATTCCATTATATCACCAGTATAAGTATATTTATTTATCCCATAATTTACCACATTTATTTGATAATTTATCCATGATATAATAATATAATTTTATCATGAAAGGAAGTGGTAGATGAATAAAAAGTAGATAAAAAATATTAATTATATGTTATACTATATTTAGGAAGTGATTATTATGTACAATATAGCTTTAGTTGAGGATGAAAAAGATTTAAATGATCTTATTAAGACTTATCTAGAAAAAGAAGGATATAATGTTACCAGTTATTATAATGGTGATACTGCTATTAAAGATAGTAATAAGGATTATCATTTATGGATACTCGATATTATGCTAGGGGATGATATAAGTGGTTATGACATCATTAAAAAGATTAGAGAGGATAATAATGATGTTCCGGTTATCTTTACTTCTGCTAGAGATAAGGATTTGGATAAGATAATTGGTTTAGAATTAGGAAGTGATGATTATATTACTAAGCCTTATTCTCCTAAAGAACTCGTACTTAGAGTTAATAATATAATTAGAAGGGTATATACTAAAGAAAGGCAAAAGATTACTTATAAAGATTATATTATTGATTTAGATAAAAGAATGGCTTTTCAAGGTGATGAGGACTTAAATCTTACTACTTTAGAATTTGATTTGTTATATATGTTTGTTACCAATAAAGAGAAATCTTTCTCAAGAGATGATATATTGAATAATATATGGGGAGAGAATTATTTTGGTACTGATAGAGTAGTAGATGATCTTATAAGAAGACTAAGAAAGAAAATGCCTCTTTTGGATATAAATACAATATATGGATATGGGTATAGATTATTATGAAAAAACTAACTCTTACTGAACAATTCTTGTTTATATGTGTATCTATTATTGTTATTGTTATAATATCACTGGGAATGGTACTTCCTAAAACCCTTCTTCCTGTATATGAAGAGAATTTATATAACTATCTAAATCAATCTCTTAACTTATTAGAAAAACCTGAGAATAATAGGGTTGATAGTGAGGTTGCATATATTTATATTGATGGTGATAATAATATATTAGTATCTAGTAATTTATCTGATGTTGTTAATATTAAAGATGTTAAAGTTATTATTAGTAAAACTAATGATGATGAAGGTAAATTTATGGTAGGTAAAAAAGTATATTATTACTATACTAATGAGAGTAATGGTATGAGGAAAATTGCTATTACGACGAATAGTTATATTAATTCGATGAAAAAGGAAATACTTAAAATAATTCTTATAGTAGTGGGTATTACATTTATTATTATATCTCTACTAGTACTTATATGGTCTAATAGTTTAGTTAATAGAATTAAGAAATTAAAAGATAAAGTAGATAACATAAATAATGATGATTATGATCATAAAATGATCTATGATTATGATGATGAATTATATACCTTAGAGGTAGCTATTGAGAATATGAGGGTATATTTGAAGGAACAAGAGGCTTATAAGAATCAAATGTATCAAAATATTTCTCATGATTTTAAAACTCCTATCACAGTTATGAAATCCTATATTGAAGCTATGGAAGATGGTATTGAATCACAAGAGAAAACTACTAAGATTGTTAAAGAACAATTAAATAAATTAGAGGTTAAAGTTCACTCCTTACTATACCTTAACAAACTAAATTATTTGAAAGAAGAAAAAGAAAAACTTAATGATAGTTGTGATGTTAGTAAAATAATACTTGCATCTGCTAACAAGTTCGGTCCTTCGCGTAGTGATGTTGTTTTCTCATTAGATATTGATAAAAAGAATACTATCTTTAGAGGTAGTGATGAAATGTGGGAAGCGATAATTGATAATATTCTTAATAATTTTATGCGATATGCTAAGAGTCAAATTAAAATTACTCTTAAGAATAATAAGATTATCTTATATAATGATGGTCCTAATATTGATAAAGATGTTTTGAATAACATTTTCACTCCCTACGAAAAAGGTGTTCGAGGTGTCTTTGGTTTAGGATTATCTATAGTTAAAAAAACACTAGGTCTTTTAAACTATGATATTAATATAGAAAATGTAAAGAATGGTGTTAAATTTATAATCAGTTAAAAGAGTTCTTGGTTGAACTCTTTTTTGTTGATATTTAACTTTAAGTATGTTATTATTTTTGTATGAGGTGGTGTTAATAATGGAAAACTTTGAGAATAAAGAAGATGTTTTAAGCCTGATGATTTTCTTTCAATTTTAAAAGAACTAGAGTATATGAAAAAACATTCGGAGGAATATCCAGCATACGATAATATAGAAGATTTAAAAAAGGCTTTACTTTCAGATGATGAGTAAGTTTTTTTGTATAAAAAAAGAAGACTATGCTTCTTCGATAGCTTCAGTTGGACATGATTCTTTTGCGTTAGTGGCATCTTCAATATGTTCTTCTTTAACAGGAGTTTCTATTACTTCTGCTAAACCATCATCATTAAAGTTAAAAACATCTTCACAAATGCTTACGCATTGTCCACATCCTATACATTTATCTTGATTAACTTTTAAATTCATTTATATCAATCCTTTCTATTTAATTATATCAAAATAAGAAAAAAAAGCAATAATATCTTTTATTTAGTATAAAAATATGTTATTATATATATAGAGTAAAAGAGGTAATAAGATGGAAAGTAGAATGGAAAAATATTATAGAGAGAATCCCGAATATTATAAAAGAAGTAAAAGAAATGCGGGCTTATATAAAGATATTGATAATAATATTAATGATTTAGAAAATTTACCTATACCTGATAATTCTAATGAAATTGACATTAATGGTTTAAAGCAAATTATTTCTAGTAGAGATGAATATCGTAAGGCTAAAGATATGGGTAGAACAATTACTAGAAAAAGGGTAGAGGAAGAACCTATAGAAGAAAAAAGAAGAGTATATGATATTAATGTTTTACTTGAGACTGCTAAAAATGAAGTTAATAAGAATAATGAAGTGGAAGGTAAAAAACTTATTAATGCTAATTTCTTAACTGATTTAGATGATGCTAATGTACCCTCTAATGACTTTGTTGAAGTTAGTGAAGTTACTTCTGAAAAAGAAAAAGAGGTATCTAATACTGATTCTTTACCACTTGATATACTAGTAGATTTAAAAGGTACTGATAATACTGTTGTTACTGATCCAATTGTTAAAGATGAAGTTACTATGATTGAGAAAATTAAAGATGGAGAAACTTTTTATAGTGGTTCATTTAATTTTACTAAAAAGGATTTTGCTGATGAAGATGATGATTTATTTGAGGAAAAGAGTCATACGGGAGTTAAAGTTTTCTTTTTGATAGTTGGTTTACTACTATTAGCAGGTGTTATTTATCTTGCTATTACTAAGTATGTATTATGATGAAGAAATTACTGAGAAGTAAATATAAAGAAATTAGAAGAAGTATTATTGATAAAGAAGATAGGAATAATATTATTTTTAATAGAGTTATTAATAATACTAAGGTTATAGATGCTGATACTCTACTGATATATGTATCAAATGAAGAAGAAGTAGATACTATAAATATAATTAAATACTTTATAAATAAAAAGAAAATTGGAGTACCAAGAATAGATAATGGTATAATGAACTTCTACTCCATTAATTCATTAGATGAATTAATGGAAGGTTATTTTGGGATACTAGAACCTACTAGTAATAATAAAATAGAAGATTTTAATAATACTGTATCTATTACTCCTGGTATATGTTTCTCTTATGATTTATATAGAATAGGTTATGGTAAGGGGTTTTATGATAAGTTTTATAGTAATCATAATGTTTATAAGATAGGATTATGTTATACTGAGTGTTTAATAGATAAAATAGATAATGATAAATATGATATTAAAGTAGATGAAATTATTACTGATAATGTAAAAAAGGTCTTGTAATAAGACCTTTAT
>CDZI01037443.1_pt1 | contig 19065 bp, 15 predicted proteins | sample 554811 | NCBI WGS metagenome assembly CDZI01 (sample SAMEA3182110, study PRJEB8094) | gut metagenome | biome: human; feature: gut; material: Stool; isolation source: human stools | place: Canada | collected 2013-04-23
ATTATGTCTCGTCGGGGGCTTCTCGCCCCCTTGGCGACGCCGCTCCCCTCGGTGTTTTTCATGTTTTTAATTCCAATACATCATCAAAAAGAACATTATAATTTGTAGATATGGTTTTTATATGTAAATTTGCACCTGAAAACGTCAATGTAAAGCGTTTCAGTAACACTTTTCCTGCATTGTAAAGTTATTCAGTAAAGGATTTAATTGAGAGTGAAGTATTTTAGTAAAACAACAAGAAAAGTGTAAAGTAAAATCAGTTAAAGTCAAGGTGTATATTCGCGCATGGTTATGTCGCGCCCTTTATACACTGGCACCTTCGAGCCTGGCTGCAGCACCCTACTGTCGATGGTGCCGAGGTAGGCTGCAAGATACTGGCGCACGTCTCTGCCACCCACGCGCGTGAAGAGCTGGTAGTAGTTTGGCTCCGTGGCTGAGCTGTTAAAGCGGAGACTTATCTGGTAGAGCGTGTCCGACTGCGCACACTGCTCCACCATCAGCTCGTTGATGGGTTGCGGTCGGGGTATGGTTGTGGTGGCTGTAGCATAGTGGTTGTCGTACTCCACGGTGAGACGGTAGGTCTTGCCTGCCTCGCCACGGAAGTGGGACGTAGTATATATATAAGGTGGCATATAGCCCTTCGTGTAGCGTCCGGTGAGCACTACGCTCCGGGTGCCGTCGCTCACTGTTACCTTCGCCCATTTCACTATGCAGCCCGACAGACTGTCCAACGGCTGATACTTGTTGCTTATGTTTATGTTCTTCGAGAGTATCACCACCGGAAATCCGTTGTCCTCTATCCATCCTTCTACAACAAGCTCGTCGTTCTGCTCAGGCAGATAATCGCCTGAGCAGGAGAGGAGTAAGGCTGAGAGCAATATGATTATGATGTTTTTTGTATTCATTGATGAGAGTTGTTAACATATGAACCTGCGCCATGTCAGAACTTGCAGTAATAGCTCACGGACGGCATTACGGGCAGCACGAAGAACATCGGGCGGTAGGCGTATTCGTTTTTCTTGCTGATGCGCAGGCGATAGAACAACTCGTTCTTGTGCGCCGTGGCATTGCACACCGACAGGTTGAAGCCGTGTTCTGTGCCTCTGCGTGATGTCCACTTGTAGTTGGCGGAGAGGTCGAGGCGCACATAGTCGGCGTAGCGATTGGCGTTGTGCTTGCCATACTTAGCCACGATGTTGCCGTTCAGCATATTCACCGACACGGGAGCCGTGAACGGCGTGCCCGATGCCCACACCAAGGTGGCACCGAACCCGAAGTGGCGCCACGGATTGTACGCTGCCACCACATTAAGCTCGTGCGGACGCTCGTGACTGGCAGGATATGTGCCGCGCGTAGTGCCTTGGCTGAATGTGCGCCGCGCCCTTGTGTAGGTGTACGACATCCACCCCGTCAGTCGTCCGGCACTCTTCTGCAACATTACGCTCGCACCGTAGTTCTCGCCATTGCCGCGCAACAGCGTCGAGTTGAGATCGTAGTTGGTGGCAACCACGTCAAGTATATTGCCGGCATACTCCGTCTGGTTGTACAGTCGGCGATAGAAGAGGTCGGCAGATAGCTGCCAACGCCTGTCGGCTGTGGAAAGCGAACCGCCGAGCGTGGCACCATGTGCCCACTGTGGACGGTTGTCGGCATCGGCAGGCATCCAGAAGTTGGAGGGCAGTCCGGCGTCGGAGAAGCCCGTAAGGTACATATACTGATGGCGCAGGAAGTAGCCGGCACGCAGCCTGATACCGCGGTTGTTGTCGTAGTGCACGAAAACAGAGGGGTCGGCAGCCGCAAACGTGCTACCGCCACTTCTGAACAGCGACCCTCTGATGCCTGCATCCACACTGAAGCATGTGCCCAACGGCAAGGCGTAATCGACGTACACCGCACCTTCCACCGCCGTCCGCCGCTTCTGCGAGGAGGCGTTCAGTCCATAGTCGCCATAGCTTTCGGCGGCTTGCGGATGCACGCGGTGCACGGCAAACGCCCCACCCGTCTTCCACTGCTGCCAGCGCAGGTCAGCGCGATAGCCCACGTCCGCAATAGCCGACGGCAGTTTGGCTTTCATCTCCTGCATCTCGAGTCGGAAGCGGTTGCTGTACGCCGTGGCGTAGACGGTATGGCGCATATGGAAACTGCCCTTATCGTGCAACCAATGGAGCGCACCCATCACGTTTCCCCACCGCGCCTTCATCGTAGCGAGATAGTCTGAAGCCATGATCTTCGCATTGTCCGTACCGGCATAAGCATCGAAAGCCAACGCGTCGGTGTCGCTGAAGCGATGCACAAGCGTGATGTTGGCATCGTAGAAGAAGTAGTTGATATTGTTATCGTCGGCACGCAGCCACCTACTATAGAGCAGATTGAGATAGGAGGCACGCAACGAGAAGGTGCAGTGGGTGCGACTGCCCAGACGTGTGCGCACCGTGGCTTGCGAGGAGATAAGCCCCACCGAAGCCTCGCCCTGCGTAGAATCGGGGGCTACGTAGAATGGCTCGAACGAGAGTGTGCCACCGATGCGTGCCGCATTGGCAGCACTCAGCGGTGTCTTCGCTACATTCATCGTCTGATAGTGAGAGGCGTTGAACACAGAGAAGAATCCTAACAGATGCGAGGCGTTGTACACCGGCACACCGCCTATCTCCACCACGTTGTGCGTGTTGTCGCAGCCCTCGATGTTGATACCGCAACGAAACTCGGTGTTGGTCTGTATGCCGGGCAGCATCTGGGCGAAATGTATGGGGTCGGCGTTGCCCAATATCTTAGGCATGTCGAGCAGGTTCTGCATCTTCCACACAAGCATACCGTCGGCACGCTGTGCCATGCCCGACGTGTTGCGCCGCGCACTCACCACTACGCTGTCAAGCGAAACGCTCCGCATACTATCCACTTCCTGCGCATGGCAGAAAGCGGATAGCATACAGAGCGTTGATATTAACAATAAATTCAGTCGCGAGTTGTTCATTTAAGCAATTGGTCGTAGTCGTCAAGCAGACTCTCGTACATACGTATCACCGACTTAAAGTTGCGCTCGCTGAAGAATGTTCCAAACGCACTGTTCGACGATCCGTCGTAGAAAACAATCACTGGTTCGTAACCCCATTCCTGCTTGCCAGCGTACTCGTAGTCGACAAAGGTGTCCATCATCACCGTTGCCTGCTTCACGTTGCTGTTGTCGTAGAAGAGGTTGATGTCGGCAAGACTGTTGGCTTTCTTTACGAACGACTTGAAAGCAGTCTCGTTTTCGTCCTGCTTGTCAGCCATGTCGAGAGCATCACAGTACTGACGCACATCGCTGATGACACCCTGCATCTGCACCTTGCCGAGCACGTCGAGCTTCACAAACGCATTCTTGGCAGTAACGCTTTCGGTGTCGTAATCGTTGCGGTTGAAGTTGTCCTTCGAGAAGGCATCCACGTTGCACGATGGCAGGCCCTTGATATCGCCCGACATAGCCACTGTTACAATCGCCTTGCCGTTCTTCTTCACCGAAGCGGCAGCCACATTAAGTTTGGCGTTGCCGGCATAGCTCACCTTCGACGTGCTGAACACGTAGCCGTTGCTCAGCTCCACATCGGCAGAAATGTTGACATTGCCCTTCGCTATATCGAACTTCTCACCCGATAAGCCCGAGAGAGCCACTTGCACGTTGGTGCGCACTAATGTTGTGTTGCCCTGGGTTAGTGTCACGACTATCTTCTCGGGCACACCGATGGTGCAATTGATGCGGTCGTAGTACTCTTTATATGAGCCGGTGTTGTAGTCGTAGTCATACGACTTCCAGTCATCCCAATCGCCTACGTACACCTTTGTCACCTTGCCCGATGTCTCGACCTTAAGCACACAGTCCTCGCCATTCTTTCCGACGAACTTAAACTGAAGGTCTTTGAATGTACCCGCGTCCTTTGTCCACTTTGGACCGTAAGCCGAGAAGTGACCGATGAAGTTAGAGGCAAGCAACAGACACTTGTACTCGGTGTAGTAAGAGCTTTCATATCTATCTTCATCCTTATACGTCTTGCCCGTAGCCTTCAGCGCATCGTCCCAGCACTGACGCGCCCACTTGTCCACAGCGTCCCAGTTGTAGTTGTCGCCATACACATCGTTGATGTAGTTGGCGAGGTCGGTATAAGTGCTGAAGTCGGAAGCAGGCATCATGTTCAAAGCCTCCTTTGCCACTGTCTCCAGACGGGCTTTCTGCTGCGTAGGCGTGAGAGCATCACTCGCGCTTGGCTCGCTTGGCTTTTCTATACCAGGGTTCTTGGGATCATCATCACCGTCGTCATCACCACATGATGTGAAGGTGAGTGTACTTGCCAACAGCATGGTGGCAAACGTGCAGTTTCTTAACAGATAGTTCTTCATAATTGAGTCCTTTCTTTTGTTTAGTTTGTATAATTAATTAGTTAACGAGTTAATGGGGGACGAGTAGACGAGTATCTTGTCTACTCGAAGTAGAAGCTGAGCACTACCATCTTTGTGCGTGCTTCCTTCACGCCATACGTGTACTTGAGCAGACTCTTGTCGCGCAGCTCCTTGGCGTGCTTTGTGTCGAGGGCGTTGCCTAAGCCGTAGACGAACTTCAGCTCTGGACGCAGCTTGAAATAGGGCAGATAGAAGTCGCAGCCCACGCCGAACTCCAGCGAGAGCGACGTGCGCTTCAGCTTCAGCGCGTCGGTGCTCTTGCCCGTGAGGTTGATCATCGGCGATACGCCTGCCATGAGATACGGGCGGTGGTTGTTGAAGCGTGGCGCAGCGAAGATGATGTCGCCAGCCACAGCGATGTAAGCGGTCTTCATATCCTGGCGTTTCTCTTCGGGCTTACCACTCGCGCTTAGGTTCTTCAGGTCTTGGAACACTATGTGGCGCGTGCCGAAGTACATCATCGGTGCCACGCGCAACTGGAGATGTGTGGATAGACGTAGCTCGCCAAGCACTCCGACATTGATGCCGGGGTCCCAGCGACTTTGGTCGGCGGTGACGAGTGTCTCCTGCGTACCGTCCTCAGTGGTGATGGTCATCGGACCCGCCATACGCACCTCCATGTCCTGCACGTGCGTACCCACGACCACGCCGAAGTGGAACGGACGCAGGTCGGTGTACGGGCGGTTCTGCACGGTGCGCTCCTGCGCCGGGGCAGCGAGGCTGACGATACACATTATTATAATATATATGTACTTTCTCATCTATGGGTCGTTTCTATTCCTTCAATAGCTTTATGCCTACATCGCAGATGCCGGGCAGTATCTCGCGCTTCATGTCGTGGCGCACCACTACGTGCAGCGAGTCGCCTTCCTGCAACTGCAGCTGGCGCACCTCAAACTGATACTGTCTGTAGCCGATGCCGTCGCCGAGCACCTTGCCCTGGTCGTCGGTGAGCTCGCAGCAGATGGTGTCGACAAGGACACGATGCGCTGGCATTATCTCTTGCTCCACAATCAGCGTGAGCGACGTGAACGGATAGCTATCCGTAGTGCGCACACCGAGCAGAGCGCGATAGGTGGCTGCCTCCTTCAACGGGCGGATGGCGAACGTAATGGTGTCGTTCTTCTCCCACCCCGAGAGGGCGGTGCTCTCGTATCGGTCGTAGATGGTGCGATGGTCGCACGCCGTTAGCAGCATGGCGACCAACGCAAGGGTCATTGCGGCTATCCGTAAGCTTATTGCTCTTTTCATAGCCACAATTCTAATGAGCATCCTTAGGGGGTGCAGCTGTCTCAGCTGCACCAACAGAGCTGTTGATGTTATTCTTTGGTTGGTGCACTTTAGGGGGTGCAGCTGTCTCAGCTGCACCGACAGAGCTGTTGGGGTTATTCTTCTTCGGTTGGTGCACTTGAGACAAGTGCACCCCCTGAGCAGCTGTCTCAGCTGCACCAACAGAGCTGTTGGTGCTACCATTTGGTTGGTGCACTTGAGACAAGTGCACCCCCTGAGCAGCTGTCTCAACTGCACCGACAGAGCTGTCGGTACTATTCTTTGGTTGGTGCACTTGAGACAAGTGCACCCCCTTGGTGGGTTCGCCCTCAGGACGGTTGTTGCGACGCTGACCTTCGCTTTTTCTCGGTGCAGTTGAGACAACTGCACCCCCTTCGCCTTTCTTCGGCGCAGTTGAGACGGGTGCACCTCCTTGGCGCTTTGCGGGTTTCTTCTTGCGCTTGCGTGTCTTGTCGAAGCGACTGATGTCGGCATCGGCGAGCAGGTCGCGAGGGCGTGTGTCCTGCTTCACCGTTCCGTCCTCGGTGAGCGACTCGGGCTTCTCGCCGCGCTTGTTCATCTCGATGATGGCACGGGCGCGCTCGGCTGTAATCTCCTCGAGGTTGGCAGCTATGCCCTTGTCGGTTGAGTAGACAACGGTGCCGGCGAGGATGATGTCCGACTTGAAGAGGTAGTAGTCGCTGTCGAGAGTCTGCAGCACTATGTCGCGCGACGGCATCTTACGGCTTGCCTCCACGTAGTCGTCCACCTCGTAGTTGAGACAGCACTTCAGTTTGGCGCACATGCCGGCAAGTTTCTGCGGATTGAGCGATATGTCCTGTATGCGTGCAGCGTTGGTGCTGACGCTCACGAAGTTCTTCATCCATGTGGCGCAGCAGAGCTCTCTGCCGCAGGGACCGGTGCCACCGATGCGTCCTGCCTCCTGGCGTGCGCCGATCTGCTTCATCTCGATGCGTACGTGGAAGGTGTCGGCAAGCACCTTGATGAGCTGACGGAAGTCGACGCGCTCGTCGGCGATGTAGTAGAATATCGCCTTGTTGCCGTCGCCCTGATACTCTACGTCGCCAATCTTCATCTGCAGACCGAGATCCTTGGCTATCTGGCGGCTCTGTATCATCGTGCCGTGTTCGCGGCTCTTTGCTTCGTTGTACTTGTCGATGTCCACGGGTTTGGCTATGCGGTAGACGCGCTTGATGTCATCAGCCGACTTGAGGTTGGCTTTCTTCAGCTGCAGCTTCACCAGTCTGCCGGTGAGCGTAACGGTGCCTATGTCGTGACCTGGGCTTGCCTCTACCGCCACGATGTCGCCCTTGTGCAGGTCGATATTGTTGACGTTGTGGTAGTAACCCTTGCGCGTGTTCTTGAACTGCACCTCCACGAGGTCGGTGTCCTCGTCGTTGCCCGGTACGTCGTACAGCCAGTCGTAGGTGTTCAGCTGCATGTTCTGTCGTCCGCAAGCGTAGTGGTGCAATCCGCGGTCGGTGTCGCGCGTTATCTTGAATTGCATATCTTTGAAATCCTTCATTGCGATTTATGCTTGTTGTTTACGTGTTATGAGTATAATTGTTTGTAATGCTATGTCGAAGAACACCATCTTGGCGTTGGCGTTCTGTGATATGTCGCGTAGTGCACGCTCGAAGAGTTCGTTCAGCTCCATCACGTTGCGCTCGTTGATGAACGGTGCGAAGCGTGTGCAGAACTGCTCTTCATTCGCTGTCATATAGTTGAGCTCGGGGTTGCGGAAGTTGTACATAAAGCTCTCGCGCACCATGCGGTTGAAGTAGACGATCATGCGCTTCTGCTTCTCGCGTCCGAAGGCGGCTACGCTCTCGCTCCACTTCTTCAGCTCCTTCACCTTCTTGCTGTAGGCGTAGCGCATGAGCATGGCGAAGAGGTCGAAGAAGAGGCTTGCCTCGTTGCCGGCGCGCAGCGAGTCGAGGGCTGCGGTCCACGAGCCGTTGGCTATGCGTGCTATGCGGTGCGCCGTGTCGGCGTCGATGCCGCGACGCTCGGTGAGTGCCTGCTCTATGGATTCGTCGCTGATGCGCTTGAAGTCGAAACGCTGTGTGCGACTGCGTATTGTCTCGAGCAACTTCTCGGGTTCCTCGCTGACGAGGATGAACACAGTCTGCTGCGGTGGCTCCTCGAGCAGCTTGAGTATCTTGTTAGCCGAGGTGACATTCATGCGCTCGGGCAGCCACATCACGCACACCTTGTATCCGCCCTGCGACGCTTTTATGCTCAAGCGGCGCGAGAGGCGGTCGCTCTCGGCTCCGGTGATGATGGCTTGCTGGTTCTCTGCGCCCATGGCGTCCATCCACTGCTCTATGCTGAAGTAGGCACCGTCGCTGAGCAGCTCGCGCCACTCCTGGGCGTAGTCGTCGCTCACGGGCTGATGGTCGGAACCCATCGTGGGCTTCTTTATCGTGGGGAAGCTGAAGTGGAGGTCGGGGTGCTGCCACTGGTGTAGCAGCGGACTGTCGCCCAACAGACGCGAGGCGAACGCAAGGGCAAGGGCTTTCTTGCCGCAGCCCATCGGACCGCAGAACAGCATGGCGTGGGGCACTCGGTGCTCCTCTATGAGTTTGACGAGCGACTGTTTCGCCTCGTCCTGACCTATTACTTCTTCAAATGTCATTTGCGCTATTGCGAGTTTTGAATTTTGAACTACAACAGTCTCCTTGCCACTTCTCTTACGGAGTCGACAGCCGAGACGGTGTAGAAATGTATGTTGTTCACTCCAGCCTTGTAGAGCTGGCGACACTGCTCGGTCGACCACTCTATGCCGAGCTGGCGGGCGTCGTCGTCGGTCTTGCACTTCAGTGCCTCCACGGCGAGTTCCTGCGGGAAGTCGCAGCGGAACACGCGCGGCACTACCGTCAGCTGCGAGAGCTTTGCCAGCGGCTTGATGCCCGGCACGATCGGTATGGTGATGCCCATCTGGCGTGCTTTCTCCACGAAGCGGAAGTACTTACGGTTATCGTAGAACAGCTGCGTGACGGCGTAGTCGGCACCCATGTCTTGTTTCATCTTCAGATACTTCAGGTCGATGTCCATGTTCAGAGCCTCCTCGTGTTTCTCGGGGTAGCACGCCACACCGTAGTGGAACTTCTTGCCGGGGTTCTTTATCGGCGTGCCGTCGTTGAAGAAGCCGTCGTTGAAGCGGTTCACCTGCTCAATGAGGTCGGTGGTGTGGGCGTGTCCGCCAGGGGTGGGCACAAACTGGCTGTCGTCGCGTGCCTTGTCGCCACGCAGCAGCAGCACGTTCTCGATGCCGAGAAACTGCAAGTCGATCAGCTCGTACTCGATGGCATCGGCTGTGGCACCGCTGCATATCACGTGCGGTATGACCGGCACACCGAACTTGTTCTGTATGGCAGCCGCTATGGCCACCGTGCCCGGACGACGGCGCACACGAAGGCGCTCGTACTGGCCGTTGTCGAGCTCGCGATAGACGAACTCGCTGTGGTGGGTGGTGATATTGATGTACGCCGGATCGAAATCGCGGAACTTCTCTATCGTAGAGAACAGACGCTCTGTTCCTGTGCCTTTCAACGGTGGTAACACCTCGAACGAGAAGTGCTTCTCGCCACCACTGGAGGTGAGTATATCTGAAATATTCATCTTATTATCCTTTTGTATCTTATTTACCACTACAAAGTTACGGAAAATCTTACATAAATTTGCTATTTTGATTAATAATTAATACATTTGCTTGTAAATCTAAATAATAAATAGGAGGGCATGGCATCCCTGCCATACCCACGCACCCTTTATAAAATGAATATGAACTTACATACAACCCTCGTTTCGAGCGCATTTTTCGCGTTCTGCTTAGCTGCCAGCAATGCCGCTGCGGCTAACAATTCACCATCTCACCACCTCAACACTTCACCATCTCAACACCTCACCATCTCAACATCCACTCTCACCACCCAACGCCCTGCGCCCGCTGAGCGTCTCTTCGTGTCGGACGCGGTGGAGAAGAAGATTCGCGAGATAAAGAAGCGCATCAAGGAGAACGCCTACTTAGCGTGGATGTTCGAGAACTGCTTCCCGAACACGCTCGACACCACCGTCCACTTCACCGATGCCGAGGACGGCAAGGAGGACACCTTCGTCTACACGGGCGACATACACGCCATGTGGCTGCGCGACTCGGCAGCGCAGGTGTGGCCCTACGTACAGCTTGCCAAGGGCGACCGCAAGTTGCAGAAGATGCTGCGCGGTGTGATACGCCGCCAGCTGAAGTGCATCAACATCGACCCCTACGCCAACGCGTTCAACCGCGAGCCCGAGCCGAACGGCATGTGGGCTAACGACATGACCGACATGAAGCCCGAACTGCACGAGCGCAAGTACGAGATCGACTCGCTCTGCTACCCCATACGCCTCGCCTACCACTACTGGCAGGTGACGGGCGACGCGTCGGTGTTCGGCGACGAGTGGCTGCAGGCGGTGCGCAACATACTGCGCGTGTTCCGCGAGCAGCAGCGCAAGCAGGGACTCGGCACATATCGCTTCCAACGCGAGACGGAGGATCAGCTCGACACCGTATGCAACCACGGCTGGGGCAACCCCGTGAAGCCCTGCGGACTCATCGCTTCCGTCTTCCGCCCCTCCGACGACGCCTCGACGTTCCTCTTCATCGTGCCGTCTAACTTCATGGCGGTCAGCTCGCTGCGCAAGGCGGCGGAGATACTCAGCAAGGTGAACGCCGACGCAACGCTCGCTGCCGACTGCACGGCGCTTGCCGACGAGGTGAGCACGGCTCTCAAGCAGTACGCCGTGGTCGACCATCCGAAGTACGGCAAGATTTACGCCTACGAGGTGGACGGCTTCGGCAACCGCTTCCTCATGGACGACGCCAACGTGCCGTCGCTGCTCGCCATGCCCTATTTAGGCGACGTGGACGTGAACGACCCCGTATATCAGAACACGCGCCGCTTCGTGTGGAACGACGACAACCCCTACTTCTTCCGCGGCAAGGCGGGCGAGGGCATCGGTGGTCCGCACGTGGGCTATGACATGGCGTGGCCTATGTCCATAATGATGCGCGCCTTCACGAGCACCGACGATGCCGAGATAGCGGAGTGTCTGCGTATGTTGCAGCGCACTGATGCCGGCACGGGGTTCATCCACGAGTCGTTCAACGTGGACGACGCGCAGAAGTTCACGCGCGAGTGGTTCGCATGGCAGAACACGCTCTTCGGCGAACTCATCATCAAGCTCGTGGACGAGGGCAAGACGGAGCTGCTGGTAGGGGCACGCAGGTAGCTTCAGGGGGTGCACTTGTCTCCGCTCGGCTTTGCCGCTTGCCTGAGCAAGAAGTGCACCAACCGAGCAAACTGTGCACCTTCAGGGGGTGCACTTGTCTCAAGTGCACCAACCGAGTAAACTGTGCACCTACATAGCACAACCTAAACCAACAACACTAATAACGCTATCTGCTACGTTGGTGCACTTGAGACAAGTGCACCCCCTGAAAGGCCCTTGAAACAAGCAGATGTAACTTGAGACAAGTGCACCCCCTGAAAAGCCCCTCAAATTTCTTTCCTCACCCCCGTAACTTGCATACGACATTTTGACCACACCACTCCGACCGAAACTTGCATTCTGGAGATTTTACGAACTCAATTTCCGCTTCTGCACACTAAAAATCCACCTCAAAAACACAAAATTCGATGGTTTTCACAACGCAAGCGGCACTTTTTCACAGCGTAAGTGGCACTTTCCTGTCATGAAAGTACGTATTTTTTATAAGTGATTGAGAATGAGATAAGTTTTTATCTCATAAAAAGAAGAGGTTACGAATTAGAAATAAACAGAATGTAGCATCCTGCTGTGATTTGCATAACCATCCAAAGAACTCTTTCGGTTGCAAAGGTACGATATTTAATCGGGGATAAAGAATGTTTTAAGATTTTTTATCCTCGATTTTTTGCTTGGGTAAATCTGTTTTTATTAAACCATATTCTTCTCTATTCTTTGCTATTTCCATTTCAATCCATTCAAACATATGTGGCAAGGGTTCCTGTTTTTTGAATGGTCTATTTCGTTTGCATATTCTCATTCTTTCGTGTGTTTTGTATAAAAGTCAGCCGTCGTCGCAGAAAGACAGTCCTCGTACCTCAGACTAACTTCCTCCGACTATGGCACGGCAAGAAAAATCCTTGGCGGTATGCCTTGAAATACTTCAAGACTATACTGTCAAGGACTTTTCTTTGTTTGCCGTGCTGACAACGGCTGACTTTTATAGCCACAACTCGCAGTTCCATTTTTATCGCACAATCCAAACGACATGAAACAGTGGCACGCCACCCTTTCATGTCTCAGTAGTACGGCATGAGGAAAAGTGCTTCTTTTTGTCGGTTGCAGGCTAACCGATCAAAAGAAACACCATTCCTTGATTTGCCGTACAATTTTGTTTACATACTCCACCGCAAGAAAGAAGTCATTGATGTAAACCCCAACGACCACTTTCATGCTTGACTGCACAGCCTTGGAGAAAACCCGATACAAGAAGCATGGACAAGCCATACTCTTCTTTCACCGGAATTTCTCTGATGGATGTGCCATTTTTGTATGCGATTTCCATTTTTCAAGACGTTTGTAAGACGAAGTTGTATCCATTTATCAGAAATGGGTATGCGATAATCGTACAGTCCAAAAACTTCCGTGAAGTTTCTATTTTCATTTGCCGCTCTGATTTTCTTTCCTCCACAAGGTCTTTCCTTTTGGCATCAACCGTTATCGTGCAGGTGCAAAGGTATGGCAGCGGGCTTTGGAAATAAAAGGTCGAGCCTTCGGTTTTCGAAAAAATCTCCACACCGTTGGGTAGTATTTTTCCGAAAAATTCTTCAAAAATCTACCGAATAGCTTAGAATGAGCGATTTATGAGTGTTTTACCTCAATAAAGGTAATGACTTGGCAATAGTTCTAATTTCTATATTATGCACAAAGCATACTTGTCAAAGCAACTCTTTATCGTTTGCAAATTTATAAAAAAATAGGTGGAATTCCAAGTTTTCCATCTATTTTTTATGATAGTTTATATGTTAGTGTAGCCTTGGGCGGAATTCAAAGGCAGAATATTGTCAAAAATGTCCTTAAAAAGGGCGTTATTACATGCTTTTACCTCCAATATTAACATTTTGCGTAACTTTTGCGTTGTTTTTTCCTGTTTCGTACCTTTATTTCTCAGAAAATTGTTATTTTTGCAAGGCAATTTGTAACGAACGGACGAAGTCTATTGTTTAATTGCAAGAACCATATTGTTGAACTTTTAAAATTTACAGAAGAAAAAGAAACAGAAAGAAACACAAGAATGAAACGCTAAAGGTTTTGCAATTTCAAGAATTGCGACCTGTCAATGAGATTTAATCGGGTGAAAATACCCACATTATTAACGAAGCGTTTCCGTTCTATACTTTTGATATTGAGCTTTAATGCTCTTGTTCTCTAATCATGAATACCGCCAAACATTCAACGCATGAGAACAAGCAGTAGGAAGGTTCACGCTAATAAGGCGTGGACTGTTCCTCGCTTGTTATGCGTGCAGGTCACTTGGCGGTAACCCATGATTAGACAAGCTGTGGAACGGTTGCACGCTTTTTTTTCAATGTAAGAATGAAAAAAATCAAAACAATTCTATTTTCCCTCATGGCAATTTTGTGCTTGGGAAATTTATCATCATGTAGTAGCAGTGATGATAATGATGGGGATGGTAAGTTGGAAACTCCTCAGTATGCAGCCGATGCTGCCAAATATGAGATAACAGATGAAAGTTCAGAAGTAAAGTCTATTGAACTTACTGAGAGTGGTCAGTATATTGTCATAATGAACAATGTGGGCAGAAATGCCAAGCGGTCAATTGGCTTGCGCAAGATGCCTGCAACTTTAACACGTGCGACATCAGAATACGTTGGTATGTATTATGGCAATTATACCAAAGATGCTAATGGCTATTACATCTTGGAAGATTTTGGTACTGTTAGAATAAACAAGGATGATAACGGAAGCGTTGCTTCTGTAACAATACATTCCAACAAAAGCGGAAACGAGTGGACTTGTCCCGCACGTTTGTATCCTAAGACCAATGAAAACAACCCTTTGTCCGATAAGATATGTCGCACTTGGAATTTCAAGAGTGTTAGGTACTGCGTCAAGATGAACGGCAAGACTTACTTTGACTACACAGCAAACAGTTACAAAGACTTGGCTATAAAGATAAAGGAATGGGCAAAGAGCCATCCCGATGAGGAAGACGGTTGGACTGATGAAGACGAGCAGGAGTATAACCAAATGATTGCACAAGCCGATGCTTATAAGTTGAAACAGTTCATTTTCTCAAAGTCTGGTACTATACTTATTAAAAGAGATGGTACAGAATCGCTTGGTGGTATGGTTTGGAGATGGGCAAGCAACAACTCTAATGAGATTCAGACTTGGTTTGTAGACTATGATTACAATGGAAATGGTGAGCCTGATGAGAACGAATGGTCTCATGAGTTGTTCTTCGGTGCAGAGAATGATGTACAGGTAGGCGGAAGAACTACAGCCTCATTCAATAAACATGGGCAACTTGTATTGGAAGAATCCGAACAGGAGTCTGACGAAGGCGAGTCGTATGAGCAAATAATGACTCTAACTTTTGATGAAGCCAAGTAAGATGAAAAAGTTCTTTTTAACACTGTCACTGTCGTTGACAGTAGGACTTGCATTTGCCCAAACAGAAACGACCAATGCATCCGTTGCAGCAAAAGTAGACTCTCTGCAACAGCAATTGAATGTACTTCAAACAAAAGAAGAGAAAAGAAGCCAGGCTGAGTATGATGACAAGATATGGGCTCGTAAGAAATACTTTACGATTGGCTATGTGTCTCAAAAACTAACAAACAAAGATTTAGGGTATGACAGAAAAAGTCAATTTGGAGCATCTCTCGCTTGGGGAAGAACCTATTATCTCCACAAATCAGCGATTGCGCATATCTTAAAAATAGGCTTGGATTGGACAAGATTGAGCGCTACTTTTGCGAAGTACAAAACAGACGACCTTACAGAGGTGAATACATTGGAAAGTGATTATGGAGATTACGATGATGATGACAATGGCTCAGATAAGGACAATATCTATCAGCTTGATTTAGGCATGGGCGTAGGTCCCTCGCTGAACATTGCCCCATTCTATTCAGTCGGACATGGATTGCAGCACTTAAAGTTGCATACTTATTTCCACGTTACTCCGTCTTACTCTCTTCTTATTGAAAGTACTGATGGAGATACGGAATGCCATCATGGTTATACTACATTTTTTAACTTTGGTGTAGATGTAGCTTACAAAGCAATATCTTTAGGCTATGAATACAGATGGGGAAATTCTAAGTTCAACTCCCTCTCATTGGCATACGATGAAGAAGAAGGTGAAGGCATAAAGACTGATAAACAGAAGTTTAAGTTTGGAACATCAACCGTATATCTACGCTTTAATTTCTGATATACAAGGAAGTCCGTGGGCACATTAACAAAACGTCCACGGACTTTTTGTATACTTATCAGACAAGCTTAGAACGTTTTGTTTTTTGCATGCGGATGGTATTCTACCATTCCTTTTCTTTCATTCTTGTATGTTTGCTTATCGATATACTGATTGCACTTGGTACACTCACTTTCTGCGACCATTGGGAGCAAAATTTCTCCGCCCTTATGGTGGAGCGAGGAGTTTTGGGGTTCCCAAAACATAACCTCGCTCCCTCCTCTAAGAACAAAAGACGAGATATTTGCCTTTCGGCTTTCCATGCCCAAGGTTGCAGACCTTAATTCTCTCAATTTGCGCCAAACATCAAAGCTGCCACATTGAAAGAACAAGGTCACAGACACAAGCTACTTTGTACATGGAGTTTGCAAAGGAAAAGGTGATATTTTCAGTGTGAAACTTGCCAAGTGTTTCAGTTGTGTGTTGTTGATTTCCTTTGTGAACTATGCCGAGTGTGTTATGTGTGCTGTGTGTCCTCGGTATAGTCTGCATAAATCTAATGCCATGCTAAAACACTGCGGAGGTTCGCCCAAGTGGCTGGAGGCGCAAAGCCTCCAAGGAACGTTGCTGCAACCATTTCGGAGAATAGAGCGGTTGCCAATTAATCCACAAGCACATTTTACAGCGTACCAAGTGAGGGCATGTAAAACGTTGAATTGTTGAAGATAGGTGTTATCTTTATGAGAACCAACCACTTATACCCTCAACAAACTCTCAACAAATAGCTCTACACAACAAATTACTGGGCAAAAAAGAAAGAAAGGAATGGTGTTCATGGTTTTCTCTTTTCAACATTATCTTTCTTTTGTTGAGAGATTTGTTGAGAATATGTTGAGCCGTAAATACCTGATGTTCAATACTTCTTTCATCATATTCAACAATTCAACAAAAATAAGGGGTGTTTTGTCCGTCATTTTTATGAACAGAACTCATCCCCCTACAAGTAAGAATGTCATGCTTATGCTTCAGTACTTATTCACGACAGTACGACAGCGCCAAGCCAACAAACAAGCAAGAGGACATTCAACTAAAGGCGGTTGTTCTTCTATTGAGTTGTAGGATAATGACACTACTTTTCTCTTTTGCCCCGTACAATCTCTTGAAGATGGTGGCACGAAACCGAGCTGCCCCGTATGAGTTTATACGGAAGCAAAGGGCAACAATCATCGGAAAGCCATACAACGTTTGCCAAATGCCATTGGAAGTTTCCTGTTTCTGTTGGACTTCCGACACCGTCAATAAACCATCCTTGTATATTGACCTTATCACAGCATGGAGTTTCATGGCGGTGACATGAAGCATATCAACCAATTCACCCTCACTCATCCACAAGTCTTGCAAGTTGGACGGAATGGATAACATTCCATTTCCGTCCACGGTGATTACAGTCCTTTTCATGCCATTCCCCCCATTGTCGGCATATGCCCCTTGATTCGACTTTCAAAAGCTGATATGTCATGTTCCAATTTAGTACTTGTCACCTTTGCGTAAATTTGTGTTGTGGCGATGTCCGTATGTCCCAGTATCTTGCTTACACTCTCTATCGGCATACCGTAGTTTAAAGCCAAAACTGCGAACGAATGCCGGCTTACATGAAATGAAATTCGCTTCTTGATGCCACACATTTTTGCCACTTTCTTTATACGCTTGTTTACCATGTCAAGTGAGCCAATATTAAACAAGTGCATATCTTTTCTCAATGGCTTGTAACGTTCAATTATCTGTATGGCTGCATCTATCAGTTTAATTTTGAATGGTACGCCTGTCTTTTGACGCTGAGAAACTATCCATGGAGACCCACTTATAATGGCAACATTGTCCTCTGTAAGATTCTTGATGTCAACGAAAGAGATACCTGTCCAACAACCAAACATAAACAAGTCTCTCGCAAAAGCAAAGTTGGGATTTTCCAACTCTATTCCTGCAAATATGTCCAATTCTTCCTCTGTCAAGAACTCACGCTCCTTGTGGTCTGGGTCAACGTGGTACATGGCAAACGGATTTCTCTGTATCTTGCCGTTGTAGTGTGCTGCCGTGACGATATGCTTCAATGGTATGGAGTATATCCAAATGGTAGATTGCGTGAGTCCAATGACATTCTTCAAATACAGACAAAAATCACGGATGAACTCCTCGGTAAGCTCATTCATGGACATATCACTGCGCTTGTACTGAAATTTGATGAACTCGGCAACGTACTTTCTTACCGTCAGATACTTGCGGTAGGTTCGGACAGCTCGGTCTTTTCCCACGCGTTGGGCAAAGGCTGCGTTCTCCTTGTCAAAAGCTCTGAGTAATGTCTCATACTCCGTACCTATGCCTTGATATGCGTTTCTCACCATTTCAGCGGTAACGAACGCCTCACGGTCGGAAAGCCGTTGGTAATGCTTAGCGATTTGAGCCTTGATGTTATCAAGCGCAAAGTTCACCTCATTGGCTTCCTTGCTTCTGCCTTTGGCTCTGTTGCCCTTGGCATCCCATATCGCCTTGGTCACGCTCAGCTTACAACTGAACTGTGCGATAGTTCCGTTGATTGTCACACGTCCCATGATAGGGACAATTCCGTTTCTCTCCTTGCTTCCGTTTACATAGAAGACTGTCTTGAATGTACTTCTCATAATTCCTTGCTTTTTGTTCTGTGCAAAATTAAATCATGAGAGTTGCATGGCAAATTCACAACCTGTGCAGAATTGAGAAGTAAAAACCGAAGCCGTTAAAAATGCTTATTAGAGCGTTTCTTTGAGGTAATGACTTGAAAGCGTTTCTACTTCTCAAATCCGCCATTTTCGCATTTCCTCACGAATGCCACAAAAAGCCAACGACTGCCACAACCACTTGAAACTCAAAACAAAAGCTCAAATCTGCTATTTTTTGCTTTTTTAGTCATTCTTTTTCCTTAAAACCTTGTATTTCCAGCCTCGCCGCCCTTGAAAGGCACCTGAAACGAAACGACCGATGCGACAGGAAGACGCAAAAAAAATGTCGGAAAAGGGAGCGACAAAAAGGTGAAGAAACGAGAACTTCCCTTCAGTTCCTGGAACCGCAAATAAATTTAATTCAAGGCTATATGACAACAAACATCAACATAACACAGACTTGGTGGAGATTACTCTCCGCAGTCGGCTCAACCCTCATCACTTTGGTGGCTTGGTTGGGATATATGGCTCTCTGCATGGTCGGTGAAGTCATATTGGGAATTGTGAAGTTCATCTTCGGCATCATCATTTCCATTCTTTCTATGGTGGTACTGATTGGAACATTCATTTGGTTATTAACACTTTAAAGTACAAGCGATATGAACAGAAGCATTGAAGCGATACCTACATGGGCACTCTGCTACATCATCAATGGCGATGCAAGCGGACTGACTGACGAGGAAATCCGTATGGTGGACGAAGCCATGCGCAAGAACAATATTGAGATAGTAAGTCCAAGATACAACGAGGACATGTGCACAGAACCTTACTTCAGCCGTTATCCGTTTTTCGGACTGCCTACAGAAGTTGAGGACTGCGACATCATCTATCATGAGTAACAACCCCTTTAACAACATCAGATATGAACACTACAGAATATTTCAAGAGAACCATACAAGCCTATTTGGAGGAGCGTGCTATGGAGGACGAACTCTTTGCAGCCAAGTATGACAACCCCGACAAGAACATAGACGATTGCGTCACCTATATCCTTAATTGGGTACAGAAGAGCGGTTGCAACGGCTTTTGCGATGACGAGATATATGGGCAAGCCATCCACTACTACGAGGAGAAGGACATCGAGGTAGGAAAACCATTGAACTGCCAAGTGTC
>CDZI01026887.1_pt1 | contig 18884 bp, 18 predicted proteins | sample 554811 | NCBI WGS metagenome assembly CDZI01 (sample SAMEA3182110, study PRJEB8094) | gut metagenome | biome: human; feature: gut; material: Stool; isolation source: human stools | place: Canada | collected 2013-04-23
TGGGGTAAAAAAATATGATTTTTCAAGAAAAGAAATCAGCAAATGCCGGGCCTAGTTGTGGGACAGGGGAAGGCGTAGCACACTCAAAACGTTGGTATGTCGCTCTCGTTCGTATGCATCACGAGAAGAAGGTATCCGAACGTTTATCCAAAATGGGAATTGATTCTTTTGTTCCCGTTCAGCAACAGATTCATCAATGGAGCGACCGCCGTAAGCTGGTGGATACCGTCTTACTTCCTATGATGGTTTTCGTTCATGTGACTCCCAAGGAGCGTATGGAAGTTCTTTCCTTTTCCACTGTCAGCCGTTATATGGTGATGCGTGGTGAAAGTACTCCTGCCGTAATTCCCGACGAGCAAATGGCCCGTTTCCGTTTCATGCTCGATTATTCTGATGAAGCCGTCTGTATGAATGACTCTCCTTTGGCCCGTGGTGAGAAGGTGCGTGTCATAAAAGGTCCTTTGAGCGGCCTTGTCGGCGAACTGGTGACTGTCGGTGGCCGGAGTAAGATTGCCGTCCGTTTGAATATGCTCGGCTGTGCCTGTGTCGATATGCCGATCGGTTATGTAGAACCTATTCACTTAATCAATGATACTTCGAAAGTTTAGTGTTTTGTTATTGATCCTTCTGTCGGGATCATCTCCTCTTTTCGCTCAGAGTATGAGCGATTCCCAGGTACTTGAATATGTGAAGGACGGTATCCGTCAGGGTAAGGAACAAAAGCAGCTGGCCTCCGAGTTAGCCCGCAAGGGTGTAACCAAGGAGCAGGCCCTGCGTGTGAAGCAGCTCTATGAGCAGCAGAACAACGTGAACGCTTCCAACGCCACAGGTACGGATATCAACGAATCCCGCCTTCGTGAAGAGATGAAGGAGAACACCTCGGATATGTTGGAGGACCACCCTAGTACCCAAGACCTCGCACGCGGTAATCAGGTCTTCGGACGTAACATCTTCAACACCCGTAATCTGACCTTCGAACCCAGTGTCAATATCGCCACCCCCTTGAATTACCGCCTTGGCCCCGGTGACGAAGTGATAATCGATATCTGGGGGGCGAGCCAGAATACTATCCGCCAGCAGATCTCTCCCGACGGCACTATCAATATCCAGAAGATAGGCCCCGTCAATCTGAACGGACTTACGATCGCTGAAGCGAACGACTATCTCAAGAAGACATTAAACAAGATCTATAACGGTCTTAATAATACGAACGACCCGACCTCTGACATCCGTCTGACACTCGGCAGCATCCGTACTATCCAGATCAATGTCATGGGTGAAGTGGTCCAGCCGGGCACCTACTCCCTTTCCTCCTTTGCCACTGTCTTTCACGCGCTTTACCGTGCGGGAGGTGTGAGTGACATCGGTAGCCTGCGCAATGTCCAACTGGTCCGTAACGGCAGGAACATCGCTACAATCGACGTCTACCAGTTTATCATGAAAGGTAACATTCAGGACGATATCCGTCTTCAGGAAGGCGACGTTGTGATAGTTCCCGCTTATGAGGTACTGGTCAAGATCGACGGCAAGGTGAAACGTCCGATGCGTTTTGAGATGAAGAAGGACGAGAACCTTTCCACGCTTATCAGCTATGCCGGCGGCTTTGAAGCCGATGCCTACACCCGTTCTTTGCGTGTGGTCCGCCAGAACGGTCAGGAATATGAAGTCAACACGGTCAAGGACATGGATTACAGTGTCTATAAGATGCGCAACGGCGATGTTGTGACGGCCGAAGCTATCCTTAACCGCTTCATTAACAAGCTTGAAATCCGGGGTGCGGTCTACCGTCCCGGTATCTACGAACTGAACGGCAGGCTGAATACCGTCCGCGAACTGGTCAACGAATCCCAGGGCCTTACCGGTGATGCGTTCCTGAACCGTGCCGTCCTTTACCGTCAGCGTGAGGACCTGACTTCCGAAGTAATCCCTTTGGATATCAAGTCTATCATGGAGGGTACTTCCCCCAATCTTCCCCTGATGAAGAATGACATTCTTTATATTCCCAGCATTCATGACCTGGAGGACAGGGGTAATGTGGTCATCCACGGTGAAGTGGCTCAGCCTGACTCGTATCCTTATGCGGATAACATGACCCTTGAGGACTTGATCATCCAGGCAGGCGGTCTGCGTGAAGCCGCTTCCGTAGTCCGTGTTGATGTATCCCGCAGAATAAAGAACCCGTATAGTACAGTTGATAATGATACTATCGGTCAGATGTATACGTTTGCCTTAAAGGACGGTTTTGTAGTTGACGGTCGCCCCGGCTTTGTCCTTCAGCCCTACGATGAGGTTTATGTTCGTCGCAGTCCCGGTTATCAACCTCAACAGAATGTTTCAGTCGAAGGAGAAATACTTTTCGGTGGTTCCTATGCGATGACCAGCAGGGAGGAACGTCTTTCAGACTTGATCAACAAAGCCGGCGGAGCCACCAACTACGCTTATCTTCGTGGTGCGAAGCTTACCCGTGTAGCCAATGCGAGTGAGAAGAAACGTATGGGTGATGTAATCCGTTTGATGAGCCGTCAGTTGGGTGAGGCTATGCTTGATTCCCTGGGTGTCCGTGTGGAGGATACGTTTACGGTCGGTATTGATTTGGAGAAGGCGTTGGCCAATCCCGGAAGTACGGCAGATATTGTGTTGCGTGAGGGTGATGCAGTCTCTATTCCGAAGAATAATAATACGGTAACAATCAATGGTGCCGTCATGGTTCCTAATACTGTTTCTTATATGAAAGGCAAGGATGTCGACTACTACCTGAATCAGGCGGGAGGTTATTCTGAGAATGCGAAGAAGAGTAAGAAGTTCATTGTTTATATGAATGGTCAGGTGACTAAGGTGAAGGGTAGTGGTAAGAAACAGGTTGAGCCCGGTTGTGAGATTATTATTCCCAGTAAGGCGAAGAAGAAAACTAATATCGGAAATATTCTAGGCTATGCTACTACATTCAGTACTTTGGGAATGATGGTTGCCTCTATTGCCAACTTGATAAAGAAATAACTTATGGTAGAGCAGAGACATAATAAGGAAATAGAGGTTGATTTGGTAGATATTTTGTATAAAATAATCTCTATCCGTAAGATCTTATACAAAGCAGCAGGGATTGGATTGTTAATTGGTCTGATTGTAGCATTTAGTATTCCTAAACAATATACTGTAAGAGTAACTTTGTCTCCTGAAATGGGTAACTCGAAAGGAAATAGTGGACTCGCAGGACTTGCATCTTCTTTTTTAGGGAATGGGGCTATAGTGGGAGAGGGTCCTGATGCATTGAATGCTTCTTTGTCTTCTGATATAGTTTCTTCTACTCCTTTTTTATTGGAGTTATTTGAGATTAATGTTCCTATAAATGATAAAGGAGGAAAGGTTACTCTGAAGGAATATTTGGATACTCAAGTTTCTCCTTGGTGGGTTTATATTTTAAATATACCGAATATGATAATAAGTGGTATAAAATATTTAGTTGTTACAGAGGAAGAAGAAAATGTGGATTTCATGAGATTTGGAGTTATAGAATTAACAGAGGAAAACAGAAAATTGATTGAAGTACTGAAGAAAAAAATTGTTGCTACTGTAGATAAGAAAACAATGATTACGAATGTCTCTGTAACTTTACAAGATCCTAAAGTTGCAGCAATCGTTGCAGATTCAGCTGTTCGTAAGTTACAGAAATCGATCATTGGCTATCGTACTTCTAAAGCAAAGGATGATTGTGCTTATCTGGAGAATTTATTTAAAGAACGTCAAATTGAGTATTATGATACCCAAAAAAAATACGCGAACTATGTGGATACTCATGATAATCTAATTCTCCAGAGTGTACGTACCGAACAGGAACGTTTGCAGAATGATATGAGTTTGGCATATCAGGTATATAGCCAAGTAGCTAATCAACTACAAGTTGCTAGGGCGAAAGTGCAAGAAGAAAAACCTGTTTTTGCGATAGTAGAGCCTGCTGTTGTTCCGTTACAGCCTTCTGGAATAGGGAAGAAAGTTTATATATTACTTTTTGTGTTTTTGGCAGTGGCTGTAACAATTGTTTGGATGTTTATAGGAAAGGAATTATTGAATCGTTTTCGAGAGATGAAGTAAAAAACAGCAAAATTTATATGAGGGATGTCTATATTTATGCTTAATTTTTATCTGATGTTACTAAAATATCTTGATAATTATTGTGAAAGAGTAGATAACTTTTGAATTATAGCAAATGGGAATACGTTCAATTAAAAATAGGATTTCTTCTTATGTAGCTAGTGGAAGTACACGCAGTATAACTGTAAAGAAGAATATACTAGGTTCGTTATTGTTGAAAAGTATTAGTATATTAATATCACTACAGGTTGTGCCATTAACTATAAATTATATAAATCCAACGAAATATGGTATTTGGTTGACATTAAGTTCTATTATCGCTTGGTTGTCTTATTTTGATCTAGGATTTGCACATGGTTTTCGTAATCGTTTTGCGGAAGCAAGAGCTAGCGGAAATATAAAGCTTGCAAAGGAATATATCAGTACTACATATATGGTACTATTGCTACTTTTTTCTATTATATTTTTTATTGTGATAGTATTTAATAATTTTTTGAATTGGAGTAGTATTTTAAATATAGAGCCAGTTTATAATGATGAATTACGGACCGTTTTTGGATTATTAAGTTGTTTCTTTTGTTTGAATATAGTGGCTAGTGTTTTTACTACGATGTTGGCTGCTGATCAAAAAACAGCGTTAGCTTCGTTAATACAAACAAGTGGACAGGTCTTAGCTTTTGTAAGTATCTTTATCTTAACAAGAACCACTTCAGGTAGTTTGAATACTTTAGCTATCGTTTTTGCTGGTATACCTTGCTTTTGGTTAATAATAATTTCTTTTATTATGTTTTGTGGGGGAAAATATAGATCAATAGCGCCAACTATGAGAAGTTTCCGTATTTCTTTGATTAAAAATATTTTAGGATTAGGAGGACAGTTTTTTATTATAATGCTTTCAATGCTATTTATTTTTCAATTCATTAATATTATTTTGTCGAGGATTGAAGGTCCGGAGATAGTAACTCAATATAATATAGCATATAAATATTTTAATATTCTCAACATGGGAGTTACGATTATTTTAACCCCTTTTTGGTCTGCTTTTACAGATGCTTATGTGAAGCATGATTATAATTGGATGCGAAGTGTAGTAAAAAAATTGGAATTGTTATGGCTCTTGTGCATACCTCTTCTAATTTTAATGGTAATATGTTCTAGTAGTCTATATGAATGGTGGATTGGTAATTCTGTATCAATACCTCTTTCTTTATCCATGTCTATGGCTGTTTATATTCTTTTTCAAACGGGAGGTAATATGTATATGTATCTTATTAATGGAACAAGTAAGGTACGCCTTCAATTGATACTATACTTGCTTTTTGCTATTGTATCTATTCCATTAATGACTTTCTGTTGTAAAAAGTATGGTGTAGAGGGTGTTTTAATTGTTCCTATTATTGTTTTTGGTCTACAAGCAGGTATTGGGAGAATACAGATATTTAAAATAATAACAGGTACTGCTAGAGGTATTTGGTTGAAATAATATGATTATTTTGAGGGTATAAAACTATGTGTAGTTAAAAGATATACTATTGGAAAAGTAGAAATAAAAATGAATAATCCTTTAATTTCAGTTGTAACGGTATCATATAATGCTGTTACAACTATCGAAAAAACAATACTTTCTGTTATTAATCAAAATTATTCCAACATAGAATATATTGTTATTGATGGTGGAAGTATAGATGGAACAGTGGATATAATAAAAAAATATGCTGATAAAATTACTTATTGGGTAAGTGAACCAGATAAAGGAATCTATGATGCGATGAATAAGGGAATTATTGTCGCTACAGGTGAATGGATAAATTTTATGAATACTGGTGATACGTTTTATAATGAAAATGTTTTTTCTGAAATTTTTGAGCTAAATAGTTATACAGAAGATGTTATTAGTGGATGTGCTCAACTTGCTAATCATAAAATTTGGAAACCTTTAGATAGTAAAAAAATGACATTGATGGATTTTTATATATCCGGTTTATGTCATCAAGCAACCTTCATTAAGAAAAAAATTTTTAGAGATTTGATGTATGATGAAAAGCTTAAAATAGTAGCTGATAGTAAGTTCTTTATTCAGGCATTAATTATGAATAATTGTTCATATCGAAATATTAATGTAATGGTTTGTTGCTATGATTGGGCAGGTATCAGTGGTGACTCAAGTAGACAAAAGAAAGAACTAGATAGGGTTATGAGGGAATTATTGCCTCAAAAAATCTATATAGATTATGTGATAAGTGCTAAATATTATAATCCTTCTTATCAGAGATTCTTAAAACCTTTAAACTTTATGTTTTATGTTTTATTGTTTCCACTAATAAAGAAAATAAAAAGATAGATACTTTTTAGAATATTAGCTATATCAAATTAGTCGAATTTATCTATGAGGTATCTTATTGAAATAACATAATGTGTAAATAAGAGGAATCAACATAAGGTAATACTAAAGATTTGAGTATTATTTAATTTAGAATCATCATATAATGAAAATTGCATTTATAATGTCAGTTCCAATTCTATCTTCATCCAACGGTGTAAAAATGCAAGCTTTGAGTTGGAAAGAGGGATTAGAAAAGTTGGGGCATCAAGTATTCTTAGTGAATACCTGGGAAAATAATGATTGGAGAGCTTTTGATATAATACATTTTTTTGGCTTCAATAATTATATGTGTGAATTTTGTTCTTACTTATATAAAATTAATCCTAATATAATATTGTCTCCGATTCTTGATCCTAACCATAGTCTAGGGAAATATAAATTAATTTCGCGTTGGGGAAGTAGACGGTTTTGGTTACACAATCGTTTTTATGATCTGAAAGGAGCAATGAAATATATAAAAGGGGTTTCTGTACGGTCACACTATGAATATTTTTTTATCAATAAAGGTTTTAACATACCAACGGAGAAAATTTTTATAACGCCTTTGGCGTATAGATTGGTTCCAGAAACAACAGTAACGATAAAAGAAGATTTCTGTTTTCATGTTAGCCTATTGGCTGATGAACGGAAAAATGTTAAGCGTCTAATAACGGCATCTAAAGAATTTGGTTTTAATTTGAAACTAGCTGGAAAATTACGAAATAGTGAAGAAAAAAAATGGCTTGAAGATATTATCGAAAATAATGAAAAAGTGAAATATGTAGGGTTTCTGACTGATAATGAACTTATCTCTTACTATAAAAGAGCTAAAGTTTTTGCTTTACCTAGTTTATTTGAAGGAGTAGGACTCGTTGCTTTAGAAGCCGCTATTTATGGCTGTAAAATTGTAATAACGAATCATGGAGGTCCGAAAGAGTATTATGCTGGCATGGCAAAAGAAATAAATCCTTATTCTGTTACAGAGATAGGGGAAGCTATTGTTAAAGCTTTAACAGAATCAACAGATGACAGATCTTTGCAAGAATATGTTATAAAACATTATTCTCTAGACAAGACAATGAAAGACTTGGAACAATCTTATTTACAAATAATTTCTTATTGATATATTGATCAAGTAGTATGAAAAAGATTGTTTTTATAACTGTACACGTTGGCTCTAACTTTGGTTCGGTATTACAGACTTTTGCAACATATTATATCCTTACTAATATGGGATATGATGTTTCAGTTCTGAATTATATACCTCCACGGGTAACTATAGAGGGATTCTTTCGTAATCGTAAAGGAATATGTCGTAAACTACGTGCTTTGATAGGTTTACCTATTGTATTATTAAACAAGCGAATCTATGGTGGTTTTATTGATAAATACTGTAAGTTGACAAAGCCATATTACAATATTAAAACTATAAAGGAAGAAATTCCTGAAGCAGATATATATATAACAGGTAGTGATCAAGTCTGGAATAGTAGCCACAATGAGGGAATTGACGAAATGTATTATTTTACATTTTTACCAAAAGGAAGTAGGGTTATATCATTAGCTTCGTCTTTTGGTAAAGAACTGTTGGAGAAGGAAGAAGTAGCTATAATAAAAGGATTTTTAGATAATTATCGATATCTTTCTGTAAGAGAAGAAAGTGGTAGGAGAATTCTAAATAGTTTAGGGTTTAATGATGTAATACATTTGATTGATCCTACTTTTCTATTGTCCAAAGAAATCTGGAAGAAAATTTTAGTAAAGAGACAGTTGATTAATTATCCATATTTACTGTTGTATCTTCCATATAATATAGTATCTAAAGATATTATTTATGCAAGTGCACGTAGAATAGCTGATAGATATAATCTCAAGCTCGTAACATTTTCATGGGATGTGAGAAAGGAAAAACAGGCGGACAAAACATTATTCTTTACATCCCCTTCAGAGTTTCTAGCATTGATGTTTTATGCGGACTATGTGATAACTAATTCTTTTCATGGTACAGCTTTTTCTATAAATCTGAATAAACAGTTTTTTGTATATCAACCTTCTGCTTTTTCAACACGAATTTCTGATATTCTTTATCTTATGGGATTAGAGAAAAGATATGTAACAGGTACTGTTCCGATTGATGAACTATGTGAAACAATCGATTATTCATCTGTCAACAAGATTCTTGAGGAAGAAAGAAAAAAAGTGGAAAAGTATTTGTGCAGAGCTCTTAAATGAAGTTGTATGTATTTGGTAACTAATAAAAAAGAGGAATGTTGCGGTTGCTCGGCATGTCAACAAATATGTAATGTTAATGCGATTTCTATCATTCCGGATGAGGAAGGTTTTTTATTTCCTATAAAAAATAAAGATATATGTACAAATTGTGGAGCATGTGAGAAAGTTTGTCCTTTTGAACATCCTATTTATTTTCAAAACTCTCCTAAGGTATTAGCTGCTTATCTTAAAAATTCGTCAGAGATTAAGAAAAGCTCAAGTGGAGCGATATTTTATGTAATAGCCCGAGAGATAATAAAATTAGGGGGTGTTGTTTGCGGAGCTACAATAGATGAAAATATGCAGGTATATCATGTAGTAGCAAAAACATTAGATGAACTTGAATTGATACGAGGTTCTAAATATGTACAAAGTGCGATGGGGAATTGTTATCGTGAAATACGTCGAATATTAAAGAGTGGACAGTGGGTTTACTTTACAGGAACTGGGTGTCAAGTAGCTGGTTTAAAAACTTTTCTGAGAAAAGATTATGCGAACCTATTAACTTCAGATTTGATATGTCATGGTGTTCCTAATCAACGGCTTTTTGATATGCATATAAAGTATCTGGAAAAAAAACATAATGGAAAAGTAATAGCATATCAATTTAGGGATAATAAAAATTGGAGAGTTAACGAGTTAGTCACAATGGTGATTGGTTCGCAAACTCGTTTTTTTAGGTTACCAACATATGAATTTTCTCCCTATCTGTATTCGTTCATGTTTGCAATGATATATCGGTATTCATGTTATAAATGTCCGTTCGCAAAGGTTACACGTCAAGGAGATATTACGTTAGCAGACTTTTGGGGGATTCATCATTTTTTTCCGAATATGGATGCACGACATGGTGTGTCCCTTGTTCTTTTAAATACTGACAAGGGCATCGATTTTTGGAAAAAAATTCATTCTTATGTATATTCAGAGGAGGCTAATATCAGTTCGGCTGCACAATTTAACGGAAATCTAGTTCGTAGTACAGTTATGCCATTAATACGAGAGACAATATTTTCAAAAATAAAAATGGAAGGTTATAACGCGATAGCTTGCACTCTATTCCGTCCTAAAAAATATAATTTTATCAAGATAAAAGCTTTCTTACGGAATATTCTTGATAAACTCGGATAAAGAAGATTGAATTATCATTACATGGAACAGAAATATACCCAAATAGATAATAAGGGGGGGCGAAGAACTACTATTTTGAATAAGTATTTTTCTTTGCTATTGGTTCTATATCCTGTGTTATATCTTTATAGTATTAATGGCTTTAATGTGGGATATTTATGTTTTTTTACAGGGACTGTGTTGTTTTTGATATATTGTATATGGTTCCAAAATCGTATTATACTTTTTCCAAATATAAATCGTTTTTTTTGTTATATGGCACTAGTACCTCCTTTATCAAATGCTATAATTACTTCTGCCTGGGGGCAAATGCTTCAAACAGGAACTTGGTTGTTTCTTCTATATCTGATTATATTTAGTAATATTATTGAGAAGAATTTATTTTTACGTTACTATAAAATAGTTGTTTGTATTGCAGTCTTTTTCTTCCTTTTTCAGGAATTTGTTTATTATACTTCTGGATATAGAATTTCAGGCATTATTCCATTTTTAGACTTTTCTTTTTATCAAGACGGTAGTACTGCGGATATGGTAGAATTTCAGCAAAACACAAATCGTTCTTCTTCATTTTTCATGGAACCTGCTATGTTTGCGCAGTTTTTATTACCCGCATTAGTTATAAATATGAAATATACTAAAAAGAATTTTGCAGCATTTTGTGGTTTGGTATTAGTATTTTTATTGTTGCGTTCTGGCATTGGATTATTAGCTTTGGGGTGTTGTTGCACTGTTCTTATATTTCGTTTTCTCATAAATGATTTGACTAAAAAAATAATATTTCGATTATCAATAGTGTTAATAATTCTATGTATTGGTTTGTATGCGGTTAAAACAGAATATGTTCAAGAACTCTTAAATAGATCTTCCGAATTTGAAGCGAGTGAAAATGAAACTTCTGGATTTGTTAGAGTCATTCGTGGCTATTATCTTTTTAATGATTTGAAAATGGGACAAAAGTTTTTCGGAGTAGGTACAAAGAATTTAGAAACTGTGATAGATGATAGTAGATATGCTTTTATGTTTGGTGACGAGGAAGTTTATCTCAATGGCATTCAAGCTATCTTGGTAGGAGGGGGGTATTTAGGGTTGAGTTTGTTTCTGATAATGTTGTGCGGTATTGGTCACAAAGTTGATTTTACAGGGAAAATGATATTATGGATATTTTTAGTTATCTCCTTAGCTGCTGCAACTTATTTATCGTCTTTGATGCTGTTATATTTGATTTTGGCTTTTTCCTTTAAGAAAACGACTATATATGGAATATAAAATTTACGTTGATGAGCGTGATGTTAATGATGCTACATCTTATTACATTGCTATTATTAAAGAAACCATAAAAATAAATGGTAACTCATGTGAAATAGTTTATTCTTTGGACCAGGTTCTTTTAACTGATATTGTTGTAGTTATTAAAGTTACTTCTGCGTTTAGAGTGTATCGTAGAAATTTGAAGCAACGATTAATAGTTTGGTTACAAGGTATCCAACCTGAAGAAATGCTTATTTCTAGTACCCCGTTATTTTATAAGATATTCTATTATAGTGCTCTTAGATTACTTGAATGGTTCACTTTGAGGAAAGCGGATTTACTGTTGTTGGTTTCCGATTCCATGAGGCGACATTATGAGAAAGTATATGGATATAAGAAAGATAATTTTTTTTTAATGCCTTGTTTTAATTTGGCTTTGTCTGAAAAAGCTTTTTACGTGAAAGATAAATATACTCATCCTTCTTTTGTTTATGCAGGTTCACTTGATAATTGGCAGTGTTTTTCAGAGATATTGCAGACATATAAACATATACGTCTCTTATTACCAAATGCAACATTGACTGTTTTTACTGCAGAGCAGAATAAAGCAGAATTTGAATGTAAAGAAAAGTATGGTTTAAAAGATGTTGTTATAAAATATATTCCTCAAGATAGAATTCAAGAAGAATTATCTCAATTTAAATATGGATTCATATTAAGAAAGGACATTTCCGTAAACAATGTAGCTACTCCTACAAAGTTGAATTCATATATGTCTGCTGGCATTATTCCTATAGTTTCAGAATCATTGAATGATTTTATAAACCATTCTTATTTATGCAAATACATAATTCGCATAAATAATATTGAAGCATTTGAAAACAATGCAGTTCAAATAAAAAAATTTGAGGAAAGAAAACTGAATGCTGTGGATGTGTTAGATGATTTTAATAAGTTATTTATGTCTTACTACAATAAAGAAAACTATATGAATGAACTATCTGAAGTTTTGAGTAATTATGAAAGCAATACATTTGATTAATTCCATAAAGCCAGGGGGAGCGGAAAATGTAGCCTTAAACTATGTCAAGGTTTTAAAAGAACTGGGTGTATCATCCTTGATTATCGGAAAACCAGATTCTTTTTTTTATGAAGAAAAAATGAAAGAGGTAGCTGAAGTAAAATATAAATGTACCAAAAAGGACATAAAAGAGGTCGATTTTATTTTTGTACATAGTAATATAAATCTTTTAAGATTGTTACCTTTTTATAAGATTATAACATCCAAGAGAACTCGTGTTTTTTATATTCAACATCTTTGTTATGATATTAAAAAATTCAGATATTTGTCTTGGATGATCAATTGGATCTGTACAGATTTTATTCAAATTACACCTATTACAAATGAACTCATACAGCAGTATATAAAAATTCCGGTATATTTTATTATTAATTTTTATGTAAATAGATATTCTTCTCATGAATGGGGAAAAATCCGAAATGAAGTTCGTACAAAACTTAACATTCCGGCGAAAAAAAAGCTAATCACTTTTTCCGCTATTTTCAAGCCTGGAAAAGGTTTGGATTTTGCCATTCGATTAGCTATGGAGATGAGAAATGATTCCTCTATTGAATTTTTGATAATAGGAGATGGCCCTGAAGTAAATCTTGTAAAATCATATCCTTATTCTAATTTACATTGGATAGGTAGAGTTAATGATGTTGAACAGTATCTTATTGCTTCTGACATTTACCTTTTTTCCTCTATATATAAACAGGAAATGATGCCTATGGCATTAATTGAGGCTATCAACACAGATAAAAGAATTGTTGCATTGAAAACAAATATAAATGACTATCTTTTGTCCAATCAAACATATGAATCTTTAGAAAAAGTTATTGAGGCTTTGAAGATTGATAATATACCTTCAGGTTTTAAACATTATGATATGAATTATGCAATTCATAAAGTAAAACAGATGATAGAGCTTACCTAAATCTATTAAAATATTCCTTTTTAATTCTATACAAAAGTGTTTTTGGGGGAATATAAGTCGCTTAGTTTGATTTTACTAATCTAATTATTACATATAAGCCTATAACAGAGTGGAATATGTTTTCTTATTCCTTAGAGATAAAATTCATTTGTTCGATTGTTTTAACATGAAAACTAAAATTATACATTTACAAGTAATCCCCAAATTATCAGGTGTCCAAAGAGTATCATTGGAAATAATGAAACAATTACCAGATAGTTTATATGATAAATATATATTATTTGGTATAACGAAAGATTGTGGAGATAAGGAAGAGTGTTTAAGAGAATTCAGAGAGGCTGGATGTCATATTATAATATTCCCCTATATGAAGCGTGAGATAGGTTGGAATGATTTTAATGCAATGTTGGAACTTTATCGTCTTTTTAGGAGAGAAAAGTTCGATATTGTACATACAAACTCAACTAAACCTGGATTTATTGGACGAATTGCTGCTACTGTAGCTGGGGTACCTTATGTAATACATACAGTTCACGGACTAGCATTCCATAAGTTTTTAACATTACCTGTATGGCTATTTTATTGGTCATGTGAAATGTTTGCTTCAATATTTTGTGATAAGATTGTCTTGGTTAATCATCATTATATGAAATACTTTAAAGTATTTAGATATAAAGTTGAAATCATTTATAACGGTATAGATTACTCATTACTTAAATAATATGGATATAATAAAAATACTTTTTGTAGGGAGACTTGATGCACAAAAGAATCCTTTGATGTTGTTGCGGGTGGCTCGCAATGTTGTTGAATATTATCCAAAGGTGATATTTACGATTGTGGGAGATGGCGAAAAGTATCAAGAATGTAAGGAGTTTATAATTGAAAATGGATTGAAAGAAAATGTACATTTGGTGGGATGGCAAAATGATGTAAAATCATTTTACAAAAATCATGATATTTTTATGATGACATCAATATATGAAGCCTTTGGACTTATATTTCTAGAAGCTGGTTTTAATCATTTACCTACGGTTGCAACCAATGTTGAAGGCATTCCAGAAGTTATTATAAATAATGAAACAGGGTTGCTGTGTGCTCCCAATGATGTATCAAAAATGACAGAGAATGTGATATTCTTGATTGAAAATCCCAATATCCGCAAAAAGTTGGGAGACAATGCTTATGTATATGTAACAAGAAAATTTTCCTCAGCTGAGATGGTACGGAAGTATAAATATATATATGAAAATAGAAAATATAATTAGAATGAAGAAAGTAATGCTCGTTTTTGGTACTCGTCCGGAAGCTATTAAAATGGCTCCTCTCATTAAAGAATTTCAAAAATATCCTAATGAATTTTTAACTGTTATTTGTGTGACAGGACAACATAGGGAAATGCTTGATCAAGTATTGAATATTTTTGAAATAGTTCCTGACTATGATTTGAATATTATGAAACAGGAACAAGACCTTTATGATGTAACAGCAAAAGTCTTGACAGGGATACGTGATGTTCTGAAAGAGGCAGAACCGGATGTTGTGTTTGTGCATGGTGACACCACTACATCAATGGCAACAGCATTAGCAACTTTTTATCAGCAGATTCCTGTAGGACATGTAGAAGCGGGATTGCGAACACATAACATCTATAGCCCGTGGCCTGAAGAAATGAATCGCCAACTCACAGGACGTATTGCGACTTATCATTTTTCTCCAACATTGTTAAGCAAACAAAATTTGTTGAATGAGGGAATAGGAGAGGATAATATCGTTGTAACTGGAAATACGGTTATTGATGCTCTATATATGGTAGTAGAGAAGATTAAAACTGACAAGAAGTTAAATTCTGAGTTGGAATTGGCGTTGAATAAAGCAGGATATAACGTAAATCGTTTACAAAATGAAAAAAAAATGGTGCTGGTTACTGGACATCGTCGAGAGAATTTTGGTAATGGTTTTATTTCAATGTGCCATGCAATAAGAGCACTGAGAGAGAAATATCTAGAAGTGGATTTTGTTTACCCTATGCATCTGAATCCTAATGTACGTAGTGCTATTCATGAAGTATTTGGAGATAATTTGTCAGGACTTAGCAATATGTTTTTTATCGAACCGTTAGAGTATCTTTCTTTTGTATGTTTGATGGAAAAGGCTACAGTTGTGCTCACGGATAGTGGTGGCATACAAGAGGAAGCACCAGCCTTAGGTAAACCTGTACTTGTTATGCGTAATACGACAGAGCGTCCAGAGGCATTGGAAGCTGGAACGGCAAAATTGGTGGGAACGAATTATGATAGGATTGTAAATGAAGTTTCCGCTCTACTAGATAATCGGGATTATTACGATCAAAGGAGTCAGGCTGTTAATCCTTATGGTGATGGCTTTGCATGTAGGAGGATTGTAGAAGTTTTGAGGCAAAATGAAAGATAGAGTATACATAAAATGTAAAAATTCCCAATGAATAATTTTTCATGATTCATATAATCAGTTTTCACTATACTGCCAGAGTTGGTTATATTTAAATCTTTAATTGCAAGTGTTTGTTTCTATGTCTTGTGATTTGAATATAACTAACTTGTATTTGAGAATTCCCATGGTATTATAACTTCCACGGGTTGCCATATTTTATTCTACCAATCTTTGAAATATCATTTAGTCGTTTTTATAAGAGGAGGCATTAATTTTGAAAATTAGCTTCTGCTATATTAGATAAAATAAACACAATTCCTCTATTGGTTTTATGCGTGTTAAGCGTATGACAATTACAAGTTAATAATCCCATTGGATACATATAGAGCTAGTTACTATGAACGTTGTATTTATTATAATATCTTTTGTAATATCTGTGTATATTGCAAAACTTATAATTCCACATATTTTATTGATTTCGTTTCGTAAGAAACTTTTTGATATCCCTGATGAACGTAAGCTACATAAACGAGCAATTCCACGTTTAGGAGGAGTTTCTTTCTTTCCAACGATATTATTTTCTTGTAGCGCTGTACTTGTTATTCGGTCTTTGACTGGATACGGTATTTCAGTATTATCAGCAACTTATATTTTACCGGAATTTCTAGTACTTATCTGTGGAATGGTACTTTTATACTTAACAGGTATTGCAGATGATTTGGTAGGGGTTCGCTATCGTCAGAAGTTTGTTGTCCAGATTATTTGTGCTGTGTTATTTCCAATGGTTGGCCTTTGGATTAATGACTTCTATGGTCTGTTTGGAATTGATTGTGTTCCTGCTTGGTTAGGGATTAGTTTTACTATATTGACTGTTGTTTTTATAACGAATGCTATTAATCTAATTGATGGAATCGATGGTTTGGCCTCGGGATTAAGCAGTGTTTCTCTTTTAGTTTTTGGCTTTTTGTTTATAGAGAAAGGATTGTGGATTTACGGTATGCTTGCTTTCAGTACTTTTGGAGTACTTATCCCTTTTTTCTATTATAATGTGTTTGGTAGTGCGGAACATGCACGCAAAATTTTTATGGGAGATACGGGAAGTCTGACTTTAGGTTATATATTGAGCTTTTTAGCTATAAAATATAGTCAAAAATCGGAATTTATTCCTATGACACAAGGTGCTTTTGTTATAGCCTTTAGTACTTTGATCGTTCCATGCTTTGATGTGGTTCGTGTGGTAATAGTCCGTATTTGTAATGGCAAAAGTCCTTTTGAACCAGATAAAAATCATATTCATCATCAATTTTTGGCTATGGGATTTACTGTACGTAAATCAATGCTTTTGATACTTCTAGTTTCTTGTGTATTTAGTGTAATGAACATTTTACTGATGCCTTGTGTAGATAATACGTTGATGTTAGTAGGAGATATTATTGTATGGATTGGGCTAAATTTATGGTGGAGTAAAATAAGAAGAAAAAAAGGAGTTAGGAGCTGACATTGATTAGTAATAAGTATATAGAGTGTGTTTGCCGATGAAATTTAGGCACGCTTTCGCTAATATAGAGATTTTTTATTATGTTAACAGTTTATGAAGGTAGTTGATATGACTTTTGATAGTACAGGTAGGAATGAATCATTTGCTGGTATAAAATAAAATGTTGAGATGTAATCAGCACTAATAGAGTGTTTGTATGTGAGATGAAGAGAATGTAGGTCCCTAGTTTCATGCTGAACGCATGATTCTCCTACATTTGTGAATTAGAAAGAGTACGACGGTACCTTTCTAATTTACGCCCTGGCACCGGAGGTGTATCTGGTGTTAATTTCCCACGATATCAACGGTCTGTGAAGATAGTTGATATTTTCTTTTTATTCTCATTATATCGGATAATAGTATCTTCTTTCTTTGTTTATATGTTTAATTTTTTATAACTTTATAGCATATAAAACAGTAATAAAGAAACGATGGAACATTCAGAATTTGTAGTGAAATGTTATAATAAACAAGAGTTAGCCCAGATGTATTTTCCTGATTTGACTATTCGTGCTTCGGTCAATAAACTTCGGCGTTGGATGCGGAAATGCAAGCCATTGATGGATGAGATACTGGCTACGGACTTTCATCCGAAAACGAAAGCTTTTTCTGTGAGAGAAGTACGGCTTATTACCTATTACTTGGGAAAGCCGGGAGATTTATAAATGATATAAACATAAAAAGAACTACGGGAGACTGCACGTTCGACAGCTCCCGTAGTTCTTTTTATATATCCATATACTCCTTACGACAGTCAAAACATGGACAAGCTTTATGAATCGAAGCACTGAGTTGATAATGCCCCAGGATTTGCGCTTCCGGATACTGATGTCTGAGTATCGTTAACAGGTCAAGCAATGCAAAGCGCTGCGCTTGGGTTCTTGTATCTGCCGGACACCCATTTTCGTCCAGTCCGCCTTCATAGCAAATGCCTATGCTGTGCCGGTTGAAGCCTCTCACGTGTGCACCCGGCTCTGATATCGGACGGCAGTGATGAAGCTCTCCGTCCCGGGTGATATAAAAGTGATAGCCGATATCCTTAAATCCGCGTTGCAGGTGACATTGCCGAAGTTGTTCTACGGTGAAGGGAACATTGCAGCGCGTTGCGCTGCAATGAATCACCAATAACTTAATCTCACGGGGGAGATAATTATCTTCTGGTTTTTCCATATAGATGATCAGAAGATTACTGTCCCATACAGGACGTTACACCCAAGGCCGAAATGACCGACGTTGCAATAGTTACAATAAACTGGAGAATGTTTTTCCAAAGTTGCTTTTTCATACGAATTTAAATTAAAGAATAAATACTTATACATTTTGAACTCAATAATCCAACAACAATCGGTTGATTATACTGACGGATCCGGAGTTACCCCACTGCCGGAACCTCCTTGATTGTCGTCACCGTCATCAGGAAGCGGATCTTTGTCCGAATCTGCCGAAGAATCGTTCTTATACAATGTATAATCCAGCGTCTTACACAATTTGCGGAGATCACTTCCGGGATAAAAGAGTACTTTGCCCTTATCGATGCACGATGTCTTGAATTCCTTTACCGTATCGGTAGGAGTGCCCGTTTTGATGCTCATGCGGAAATTGCCCAGGTCACCCATTTGGGCGATATTTCCTTCATCCAGTACGTTGACTATTTCGAGCAGGAACTCACCGATACAACCTTCCAGTTCTCCTTTTGAATAAGAAGAACGTTCGGAGATTCGTTTGCAGACTTCCTTGACAGTCACTTTACGACCGCTACGCGCCACTGCATAGTACTTCGGAGTTTCATCAGGTTTCAATAGGTTCTTGCGAGCCATGAGAGTGTAATTCTGTGCCATAA
>CDZI01042690.1_pt1 | contig 18457 bp, 11 predicted proteins | sample 554811 | NCBI WGS metagenome assembly CDZI01 (sample SAMEA3182110, study PRJEB8094) | gut metagenome | biome: human; feature: gut; material: Stool; isolation source: human stools | place: Canada | collected 2013-04-23
ACCGGGAGTATGAGATTGATGGTTTACATGCAAAGGCGGGAGGCGTATAAAGCAATAAAGCCACCATGCGGCCCATATTTACTCCCTGTTACCGAATGGCTCAATGGGCGAGGGAATTAGGCATTGATTATCGCCGATTACAATCACGAATAAATCTCGGTTGGGATATGGATAGAATTGTTGCCGTCGGAAATCGCAAAGCCAACGTAAGTGAAATCATTAGACCAACTAATTACAAAAAACATGATTTTTTTAACACCTGCATTCGTGAGGGTTAATGACCCGGAGAAGCGAAAAGAGCTGACCGAATGGCTGCAAGGAATCGGGTACATGGTATGCCGTTGTTGCTTGTTCGACGGCTGGAATACATTGCATTGCGGCGCTATCAATCGGAATAGAATTGACTACGAGGTGCACGGAATTCCGGATTATGACGGCGACACCGGGTATAATGTCGGATGGTTTAAAGCAGAAAATGCCGACAAGGAGTACCCGTCCTACGACTGCGGCGAAGACATCGAACTGTTCAAAGCGTTGGCGGCGATGAATGACGGGAACGACCGGGAGCAGTGGTTCATTGATGAGTTGGGCCATTTTGAGAAGTGCAGAGTCAAGGAGGCTAATATAGTTGGATGGATTATGTTGTATGGCAAGACGCCGCGCAAGGCCTCGGCCGAGGAGATTATCGAACATTTCAAAAAGAGGGAGAAATGATACGAGCAAGATTCTATATCAAATTCAAAGGGAAATTGGAGCATTAATCCGTGGGTGGTGGTTTACGAATTCGATTTGGTGAAATAGCGAGATTCTCGCAAAATCTCGAAAAAAAAGTTAACGGAATGAACAAGATAACTCTTTCAGACCTTCGAACCCGCCAGGCATGGCCTCTGGAGCAGAAAATCGACCACACGGTCGGTGCGATCGAGGCGTTCATAAACTACTGCGAAAAGTACGGCCGCAAGCCCTACGTCTCATTTTCCGGCGGGCTGAACTCAACAGTACTACTCGACATCGCCCGACGCTTCGTCGATCCGGATATGCCGGGTGTGTTCTGCTCGACGGGCAACGAATGGCCGGAAATCGTCAGCTTCGTTCGACACACACCCAACGTCACGATCATCCGGCCGCAACTGACGCCACGGGAAGTGATCGCCCGATACGGGTTCCCGTTGGTCAGCAAAGAGCAGGCGCATGCCGTGCGAGACATCCGCACATCCAAAAGCGAAAAACTGAGAAACTATCGGCTCTATGGCGATGGGAAACGCCAGCAAGGTATACTTGCGAAAAAATGGCGCTATCTAAGCACAGAACCGTACATGACCTCGGAAAAATGTTGCGAGATATTGAAAAAAAGACCTTTTGCAACATATAACGCTTCAACACTCAGCCTCCCAATGGTTGGAACTATGGCAGGAGAAAGTAAACGACGAGAGATTACATATATCAGTCACGGCGGTTGCAACTCCTTTTCAGACGACCCGCGCAAGACACACAGCGCTCCGTTGTCGATATGGACGAATGCGGACTGTTGGGCCTACATCCGCAAATTGTCGGTGTCATACTGCCCAATTTACGACGTACCGGGCATAGATCGCACCGGCTGCGTATTCTGCGGTTTCGGCGCCCACCTCGGGGGGGAGTCGCTTTCGGGTACTCTACGCCCTGCATCCGAAACTCTACAAAATGGCAATGAATTACTCCAACAACGGCTACACACTCCGCCACGCCCTCCGGCGTATGGGTGTTGAACTGCCGGATGAAACACAAGAATTATTCTAACCATGGACATTCTAACCCCACATGAAGGCCTCACGAACGAGAAGATTTGCAAGGCGCAGATCGAAGCCGTCGAGAAGAAACAGAACGAATACAAACTGATCGGTCGGCTGACGAAAGTTCCCGGCCATACCCTTTACAAGTTCAACGCGACTACGCGGGATGCGCCGAACCCCACGATTATCGGAGATGTCATAGACCGGGCGATACGCACGTTGAGGCGGGAAACCAAAGATGCACCGAAATTCTGAATGGCAAAAGATATGAATTGCCGGAAAATGAAGATCTGATTTTGCGGAAATAAAAAAGATTTGTATGTTTGTAGCGTCCTATATTCAGAGCGGCAGAATATTCTGCCTGTTTGTAGCGGGCATTTTTTATGCCCTGACGCTACATATACACGGTTTCGTACCCCCGTGTGGAGCGTTAATGCGCCCACTGCCGCTCTGGTGTAGGACAACGGGAAAGGCGGAACCGTTCTTTATTTCCGCTCAACAAACATTTTCGGTTATGTCCAACACCAGAGAAAAATGTTTGAACGGGGAAAATACGCCCTGGACAAACCGTTCCGCTCACGACACGAGCGAATCCCTCTATTCGAAGTTTCTCATCGAGATGAACGCCAAGAACAAGGCTTATGCGTTCATTCTTTCCCGTGGCCTCCTTTCGGAGTTCACCGAGTTTTCACGCGCCTGTTTCGGCGAATGTCAATCTGTTGAATCAAAAGTTGAACTAAACCTTAAAAACTGTTAGCCATGAATGAATTACTTAAAAACGCCGAGACGATGACCTCGTTGCAGATTGCCGAGGTAACAGGTATGAGACATGCTGATGTGATGCGATCCATTAGAAATATGGAAGAGGCATGGACGAAAACTACTCAACGCAATTTTCCGCTCAGTGAATATAAGGATAGCACAGGCCGCAGCTTGCCTATGTACCAACTTAATAAAACCGAATGCCTGTACGTGGCCACGAAGTTCAACGACGAAGCCCGCGCCAAACTTGTCATTCGCTGGGAGGAGCTGGAACGCGAGCGGGCGGCCGGAGGTTTTCAGATTCCGCAGAACTTCTCCGAGGCCCTGCGTCTGGCCGCCGAACAGGCCGAGCGGGTAGAAGCCCAGCAGAAGCAGATCGAGGCCATGAAGCCGAAAGCCTTGTTTGCCGATGCCGTGGCCACCTCTGACCGTTCATGCTTGGTGGCCGAACTGGCGAAAATTCTCCAGCAGAACGGGGTGAACATCGGTCAGAACCGGTTGTTCGATTGGCTTCGTAAGAACGGTTACCTCTGCTCGAAAGGGGAGTATTATAACCAGCCTACCCAGCGGGCAATGGAAATGGGGTTGTTCAAGGTCAATAAAACGGCCATCAATAAGCCGGACGGTTCGGTGTTGGTCTCGTGCACGACGAAGGTGACCGGCAAAGGCCAAGTGTATTTCGTGCACAAATTCCTGACAGGGGCTGCGTAATATGGAATACAGACGAATTACAATAGATGTCGGGACGCTGTTGCGGGATGAACGGCCGAAGATCGGGGCATACTTGGAAAAGAAAATGAAGCTCGTGACGCCTGCCGGAATGACGCGCGAAATGTTCCGGGCCGTGGCTCGGGAATTATGTGAAATGATGTTTGCGGCCGGGGTCTGCCGGGTAATGGAGACGATGCGGCAGTCGGTCCCTGCGGCGGAGATCGACGCCGCCCCGCGGACGAAGAAAGTGTATTCGTGATGGGCGGCTGGGTGACATACAATGAAAAGCTGGCCGCTGTGGGCGCACGGGTGGCCAGCTATCCCGACCACCGGGGAAAGGTCCGGGAAGGGCGGATTGCGGGACTCTATTCGCTTTACGACAGGCATTACATGGAGGTCGTCTACGACGACGGGGAAAAGGTGCAGCTGCTGGCTGTTTCGGGGCGGTATTCGGAGCGGATGGACACCTCGCTGGATGTGGGGATGATTTGGCGGGAAACAGCCTGAAAAGATGGAAAATTGTGCATATCGCGGCGCAAAAACAAGATGTGCACAACGGAAGCCACTCTACATAGTAGAGTGAAGTGCGAAAAAGAGCGGGTATTGTGCGATGATTTGTGCAATACCCGCTCTTTTGTGTGCAGCTGCACACCGTCAGCGCAGACGGTGGAGGAAACGCAGGTAGTACTCCATGTCGAATTGGGTAAATTCGAGCGGGGTGCCGACTGTTGCTTCGAAGGTGACGCGCAGGTAGCACATGGAACACGGGAACCGGCGCAGCAGGATGTCGCGGCCCGCGTCCAGGGAATCCGTGTCCCGCAGTGCGGTCCATGTTTTCAGGTCTGTGCTCCCTTCGACAAGGAGCCGCATCGGCTGGGACTCGGAAGTGTGCAGACGGAGGATCAGGGTTTCGAGCCGTTTATACTCCGTGGAGCCGAATTTGAGCGGGCGCGTGACCATACGGACCCGGACGGGCTGGTCGGGCCGTGCCTCCTCCTCGTCGAGGTCGAGGAGGAGAATATGATCGGAAGAGGGGCGGAGGAACAGCTCGTTGGTGTTGAGTTTCACTCCGTCGAAATCGCGCGTGCTCCAATAGCTGCCGTCGAGCGAGTAGACATAGGCACGGGTTCCGGGGGCGGCCCGGCCGATGGCTTGCCCGGGATTCCACACGATCACCTCGTTGTGGGACGGCTGGTAGCACATCTTCGCCGTGAGCAGGTAGTCGAGCGGCGGCATATTGTGCAGGTCATTCAACGCTTCCGAGATCAGGCGGCTGTCGTTGGAGAACATCGCCACGATGCCCCGGGCCGTGATGTATAGGATATTGTGGTTGACGGCCAGCGTGGCAGGGTTGACGATCCGGTCGTAGTTGAGCGGGATCGTCGCGGAATACAGAACTTCGCCGCTGCCGGACTGGAGCGTGAAGATGCCCTCCTCGGTAAAGACGTAGAGCGGAAATTCGCCGAACTTGGCGTCGGACATTTCGATTGCCGCGGAGTTGACGGCCAGGATGCGGTTGCTGTCCGTACCGATGGCGTAGGAGTTGGCCGGCGGAAACGAGAACGGATTGTTGACGGCCGAAACGCGGAGTTTGTTGCGCTGGGGGACATACGCCGCAACGACAGGCACCATTACATCGCGGGGTTCGGCTTCCTGCATGGTCTTGTAAAAGGCGGCGGAATACTTTACGTAATAGTAATCGTATCCCAGATAAGTCTCGACATCGAAATCGTACAGAGGGTCGCCGGAACCGACGGAGGCGCCCGTCCGTTTTCCATATACGGCCCATGCGAAATTATTCGCTGTGGCGGATTGCAGTTTGATGCTGGCGGGCCTGTACCCGTCTCCGGAGTCGTTGCCCGGAGAGTAGATGAGGGTTGCCCGGTAATCGGGATATGAAAGTATCTTGTTCAGGACAAGCTGTGTTTCGTCTTGCAGGAATCCCGTGGAGGGCGTTTCTGCCGAGTAATCGGCATCGTCGATGCGCACGTCTGTCAGGAGGGAGTATTGCGGTTCTTCTGCCGAGGCCGGGAAGAAGCCGCTTCCGTAGCCTTCGAACAGTTTTGTCGCAAGATTTCCGCCGACATGAATGCGGGAGTTGTATTCTTTGGCGATGTCGAAACAGATCGAATGGGGGTCCACGGGTTCATAGGCGCTGTTGTGCTCGATGCCTTCGAGCAGGTCTCCGCCGAGGTACATGTTGTATTCGCCGTCGGTAAAGTTGTCGAGGGGAATGGATTTGACGAAATAGAAGGGCTGCTCGGGGAGGCGGTTGTCGGCCCAGAAACCGGGAATCCGGAGATTCGGGACAGGGTTTTCGACGCCTCCGTCGTAGACCCGCAGGTCGTTGAGTTTCCCGCTGTCCCAGATGGGGTTGATGCGCGTGGAGTAGATGACGACATCTTCGATGAGCTGCGTATCGAGGTTGCGGGGAATTGAAATGGTGATATAGGGGCGTATCTGGAAGGACCAGGGCGTGAGGTCACCGGAGGTGTGCACGGTTTTGATATATACGAGTTTATCGTTGTCCGCGGTCTTGGTGTACAGCACGCCGGGCTGCATGGTGTTTTCCGAATAGGCAGACCGGTATCTGCGGTATTGTTCTCCCGCGGCGAAGGGTTCGGAGGCGGCGATGACGAGGGCCGAGGGGGATACCACGGAGCCGTCGTACATCCGGAACGCCGCGAAGAAGCAGACCTCGCCCCAGAAATACTCCGCACTGACCTGCGGGATGTAGAACACCCCCGTAGAGATATTGTAAAAGGGAACTCCGTTCTTGATGTCATCCGGCCTGTATTTCGAAATACCGGTGCATTGGACGGCCGGACTGTCTTCGTCGGGATGATAATAGCCGTTCACCCCCAGGATGTCGGACTGCCGCACGACGGGCGGCTGCGGGATTCGGAACTCTTCGTAGCTGCCTTTGTTGAGGTAGTAATAAAGGACGCGCCGGGACGCGGGGTCCGTCACGATAAGGACATTCCCGAAATGCGAGATCCGGATGTCGGCGGGAAGACCCGAGGCGAAGGCCCCGTTATAGCTGCGGGCGGCGGTTTCGTCGGTGAAGAGCATGTAACGGTAGGTGTCGTCACGGGAAGGTACGGGGAAAGCATTATCGTTGTTCCCGGAAACAGCGTTGTTGATGTAATTCACCGATTGAAGAGCTCCTTTGGGGATGGTGAGTGTCGCGGTGCCGGGTTCCTGTCCGATGACGGTTCTGCTGTAATTGACATCAACAGAGACATCAGATGCCACGGCCTTCAGGCTGGCGAGGAAAACAGCCTGAGACATGGTTTCCACACCGCCGGTCATGCGCTCGTCGATGTAGATCGGGCAGATATTGTCCATGCCGATACTCAGCGTTCCGTCGGCAACGGTAGCGAGGAGCAGGTCGATCGTCCCGTCGTCGTTGGGAACGGAGACGACATAGGTGTCATCGCCGGCCGCCGGGTGGTGGTAGATGATCGAGAGTTGCGAAAACAACTCCCCGTTTCCGGCTGCGGCCCGGAGAGAATGTTTGATCTTAAGCGGGTCGATATTATGCCAGCCGCCCGTTTCCCAGCGCAGGTTGTGAAGTTCCCCGCACTTGCCGTCGGCGACGGTCAGATCGGGCGTCGAGGTGTCGAGGCCCGAAACGGGAACGGAAATACGCCTGCGGTTGTTCTCTTGCTTTGCCATATTATTCGTCGTTTTGATTGATGGACTTTCGGATCGACTGCCGCAGGGAATTGAAAAAATCCGTTGCGGGGTCGTTCGGCTTGTCGGAAGTGTCGCCCGGCGCTGCGATCGTGGCGACAAGCCGGAGCAGGGAGGTGAAATCCTTGTCGGAGATCTCCCGGAGCGATACGTCCGTACAACGCCGGATCAACTCTTTGCCCAGCAGTTCGCGGGCATGCACGATGTTCGCCGTAAATTCATCGCCGGCAGCGGCTTCGGCTTTCACGATCCGGCGGTTGAGGTCCTCGTCAACCTGCTCCCGGACGGAGAGCAGCGTTTCCCGCTCGTCAGAGGAGAGGCGTTCCCAGGTGCGGGTGACGTACATCCGGCTGACTCCGTATTCCTGTGCAACGCGGGAGGCATTGCGCAGCTGCGCATATCGGTAGCAGATCAGTTTGTCGCGCTCCTGCTTTTCGAGGCGCGCTTCCTGCTGCTTCCGGGCGGCCGTCTTACGACGGGAAGCGGTCTTTTTCACCGGGACGGTCATGAGGTTTTCGCGTTTTTTTGTGACACGTTTTCATAGCAAAAGTAAATATAATAGTTTATTTTTGAGCAATTAAGTAAATAAATTAATAGACTATGCACAGTCGGAATATTTGGATTTTGCTGGTGTGGGCCCTCTGCGCCGTGTTGGACCGCCTCGGATTCGTTGCAACGGACGATCCGCAGGTGCAGGTTTCGTTTGTCGGGGCGTTGATCGGAGGCATTGCCTCGGCCGCATCGGGTATAATCGGGGCGGCGGCAGCGAACAGGCGGCGCAGGCAGGCTGAACGGGAACTGGAGAAACAGAAAAAGAAACTGACGCAATGGCGGGATGCGGAGATGGGTACCAACTATCTCGACCGGGCCGATTCGAGAGCCGCATTGCGCCGTGTGTTCGAGTACAACAAGGAGGCGCAGAAAGCGGCGAATACCAATGCCGTAAAGTCGGGTATGACCGACGAGGCGAAGGTGGCACAAGCGGCGAAACTCAACGGGAATTACGCCGATGCCGTCAGTCAGATCGCCGGCGCCGGCGCCCGGCACAAAGACCGGGTGCAGCAACAGTACCTGGATGAAACGCGGAACCTCGACAACCTGAAAATCCAGAATCTGATGGACACTTCGGGGGTGGATAACATGGTACAGGGGATCACGGGAGCCGCTGCAGGGCTGGCAGGTACCTTGGGTGGCGGGACGGGTGCTCCCGCATCTCCGGGAGTAGGGGTATCTCCGCAGGTGCAGTCGATGGCGCAGAATGCTGCGGGCATTCCCGCGTGGGAGGGCCGATACAAAATAGGGTGATGCTATGGCTGAAAAGATACGGAAGAAAGTTTATAAGCCGGTCGCGGGTGCAGATCTGAAGCCGGAAACGCCGGAGGCTCCCGAAATCAGGGAGGAACCGGCTGTGCCTGATACCCCTTTGAAACCCTTGGGCGTATCCGAAACTGTTGCGGCTCCCTATGCCGAGTTCGGTGGGTTGTCTGAAAGCCTTGCGGCCCGCCGTGCGCAAGCCTCACGGAGCCGGGAGGAGGCGTTGAGTGGCTGGCAGAAGGCGCTGGAAGAGCAGAAGAGCGCCCGCCTGGCGCTGGTGAACGCCGCCAAACCTAAATCCGAGGACACAGCGAAAGAACAGCGCAGACTTCGGAACGTGGCTATCGGACAGGCCGTCGGGGAATTTGTCGGGGCGCTGTTCGGAGGCATTCAGGGTCTCGGAAGCAGGTCGGGCCGCGGATATGTCCCGAAAATGCCGGGACTCTACCGCAATACACTGGCGCAGTTGCAGCAGCTGCGCGACAACGATATTCTCGCCAATGAGAAATACCGCAATCTGATGGGCTCCATGCTGGAGAGAAACGCCGGGGATCGCGCGGCAGCGGCGAAGGCCCGCTATGATGCTGCGGTCAAGGACGGGCAGGCGGCGGATGCCATGCAGGACAAGGTCGCGCTGGCGGCCGCACAGGCCCGATGGCGGGAAAAAATGGCCGAAGAGGAGGCGGAACGGCGCAAGGCGCTGGAGGACGACAGGACCAAGGCCCGGCAGGCTCTGGAGGGGACGAAACACCGTAACCGAATGGAAGAACGGGGCGGACGAGCCGACGATGCCGATGTGTCCTATCTGACGAAACTGCTGCTGCCGAAAACCCGGACCTCGACCACGAGCGGCGGAAAGTTCGATATGACGACAGTACGGGATGTCACGTCGTACAACAAGCAAGAAGTGGCAGCCGCTACGGCACTGGCAAGACAGATCGCGCCGATCCGAAAGCGGTATGAACTGTCAGATTACGACATTGGGATTTTGCAAGAGGCGATCACGGCGAAACCTTCCGTCGGAATAGGCTGGGAGCAAATCGCCGATGCGCTGGCCGAAGGGTATAGCGTTGACGACATTGTTTTATTCATTCGCACGAACTGACATCATGGCACATCAGAATAAACGACCGCTGGGGGAGATTTTAGGCGCCGGGAAGCGCCGGATGGAGCGCAAGCCGGCACGTCCGCTGAAAGAGATATTCGGCACGGGTAAAGAGTTGTCGAAGGAAAAGACCGATACGGCGGCATTATCGCCGGCCGATCCTGGATTTTGGGTTCCGAGTGATCCGTGGATAGGGCCCGAGCAAGAGCGGGAACCCGGATGGACGCCGAATTTTCGCGGTAAGAAAAAGTTGGCTTTTTTGGAGCAGTCGCAGCGGATGATGGACGGTTGGCAGGGGGAGCGGGCTGCCGAATCCATGCCTGCGTCGGAGACTGTCGGGACGTTGCAGACCGGAGCCGTGTCGATCCCTGCGGAGAAAACGGGACGACGGATGCCCGTGGAGCGCTTTGACGTGCGTGGCATACTGAATCCAACTCCGGTTCGGTCGGGCGTGCTGCTCGATCCAAAACGCAGCGAGGCTCCGGCGGCGGGCGACATGGTGCTGCCGTCGGGTACGGTATTGCGGAAGAGCGATCGGGATCTGGACGAATTTTTCCGGGAACAAGTCATGCCCGGGATCGAACCGGTGCAGGCTGCGGCCGACGAACGTGCCCGCAAAGTGCTTACCGAACAAAGTGAAGCGAGGGACCGGCGCTGGTTGGGGCATTTCAATATCGACCCGGTGGGGGATTATGTGGCCGATGCGGTACGAACGGCTGCGACGAGCCGCAGGGAACGCGGACCTGCGCGAATCGTGGAAGAGGTCCTGTCGGGAATTGACCCCGGGAGGGCAAATGCTTACATTGCCGACAGGTTGGCCGACGATCCTGAGTTTGCGGCAGCGGCCGATCGTTTACAGAGAGTTGTACCCGCAGGTGGGGAGGTATCGGATGAAGAGATCGAACGGTTGCAGGCTGCGTTGTCGCCTGCACAGCGCAAGCAGTATGACAAAGCCGTGGCGGAAGAGCAAAAACGGATAGTCGGGGAGCAGGAAGCCTTTCAGAAAGCCGCGGATGCCGCCTGGAAACGGCAGGCGCAGCAGTTCCAGCAGGGGATAACTGAACGGCTTGTGGAGGAAATGGCCCGACGTAACATGCCCGAGAGCGAACTGGACGCATTTACCCGGATCGCGCTCAACGCTTCGGTGCCGGGGATGCTGACGGAGTGGACCGTCAGCAATGCAGCAGGAGGCGACAAGGCCCTGCATGCGCAGATCATGCAACGGGCATTGGAAAAGTACGATCCGTCGATCGCAAGCCGCATCGGCGGTGATGTGGCCGGACTGCTGTCGAGCGGTCCGGTGTTTGCCGCAGGCGGGGCATTGGGTAAAGCTGGAGCCGCAGGTCTGCGCCGGATAGCCGAGCGAAGCGTAATAAAGCGGCTGATGGCGCGGGGAATCACGGAGGGGGCCGAAGGAGTGGCCCGGCGGCTGGTGGCCGGGAGCACGGCTCAACGTCTTGCACAGGCAGCGGTGGCGAGCGGTACGACATTGGGGACTTACGATGCTGTGGCGACGCCGCTGGCGCAGGCTGCGGCGGGAGAGAGCCCGGGGACCGGGGATGTGCTCGGTGCGACAGGCCGCGGTTTCGCTACGGGGGCGTTGCTTCCGGGGATCGGGATGGCAACGGGACGCGTGGCCGATGCGGCCACGTCACGGTTGGGACGCTATGCTGCGGAACTGGGCGGGTTTGCGGCGGAAAATGCCGCGTTCGTCGGCATGGGGATCCTTTACGACGGGTTGCGCACGGGAGAATGGGGTTCGCCGGAGCAGTTGGCCGAGGATTTCGCCCACAGCGTCGGTGTGCTCGGCATTATGAAGAGTGTCGGCGCCCTGAAGCGGGGACGGGCGAAGAATCCCGGGTTCTACGATAAGGTGATTGCCGAGACTGAGTTCACGCCTGAAGAGGTGGAGGCTCTCGGCCGTGCAGGAGTGGACGGGCGCTCGTACAAACGTGCCGTATTCGACCTGTTGAACGCGAAAGAGACGGCATCGGGGCGTGAGGTGGCCGAGCGGGCCGCAGAGCAGTTGGGAAGCCGATATGCCGACGTGATGCAGTCGTCGGAGGTTCCCGTGTCGGCGAAAGCGAAGCTGATGTATTTGGTGGAGGGACGTATTCCGGAACGGTTGCCGTTGACGACGGACGTGCGGCGGAGTGTGGGTGAAGACGGTCGGACGACGGTGGATTTGCTCGATCCGGCCGGGAACCTGGTGCAGCGGCGCACATTTTCTTCGGAAAAAGCCGCAGAGGCGTTCGAGCGCGAGAGCGCCGGTGTGCGGGAGGTGAACAGTATTCAGTATTACGAAGCCTTGATCGACCGGGTGCAGGCGCTCGACGAGGCGTCGCAGGCGTATGCGACGGAGCGGGACGTACCGGTCGAAGCCGTGAAGAACGAGGTGCGGAAAGCCGTCGGAGGACAGCCGTATGACAAAGAGTTGGTCCGGCGGGTCGTGGAGCTCTCCGGGCAGGCCGGTACCGGGACTGTGGATGTTCCGGGGATGTTGGCCGCAGAGATCGGTCGGAAAAACGGTCTCCGGGAGGGCGAATTCGAACAGGCGTTGGCCCGACGCGAGGAGGTTCGGACGCCCGAAGAGCGAGCCGCGGTGGCCGAATACGCTGCCAGGCTGAAAGAGATAGCTACGCAGGAACTGCGGCAGGAGCCGACGCCCGAGCAGCGGGCCGAAAGGCAGTTGGTAGAGGTGGCGGAGCAGGCGATCACGCAGGCGCAGAACCGTGACGACGGTGTGGTTTACACGGCGACGATGCAGGACGGGCGGCAGGCGAACATTATCAAAGGCGCCAATCTGGTCTATGATCCGGAGACGGGGGAGGTGGATGCCACGCAGTCGGACCCTACCGTGGTCGTGCGCTATGAGGACGGGGAGATGCGCCAGGTGTCGGTTCGGGAGATCGACATGATCGTCGAGGCAGTGAGCACGGACGACGCCCGGGCGGAAGCGTTGAAGGCGATCCGCGAACAGCTCGACACGGCGGCCCGCGAGGAGGCGTTGGCCGAGGCGGTCGAGAGTGGCGGTTTGGTGCAGTTGAAGGACGGCCGCATTGGCGTTGTCGAGGGAGTGAACGAGGACGGCAGTTTCAACGTGGCGGTGCAGGATGGCGAGGGCCGGATCGTGGCCGAACAGGTGGGGGCCGGGGATATTGTCGGCCCCGTGGAGGAGGAATCTGTGCCGGAGACGGTCGGATCGGACGGGAACGCGGTTCCGGCAGCGGCGGATGCCGCCGATCCGCTTGTGGGACGGTCGCTGACCGACGAGGAGGCCAGGCAGGTGATCGGACAGATGGAAGCTGCGGCCGAACCGGCCCCGGAGCTGGAGCTGACGCCCGAGAACTGGGAGGCAGAGTTCGGCGAGGAGGGGAAAGTGCAGACCCCGGTCGGCGAGGTCAAGATGGGGGAGAACCAGTTGGCCAAACTGTTCCTGAAAGGGCGAAGCGCACAGTTCGGCATGGTCAAGCCGACACTTGAAACTCCGGATTGCGTGATAGAGATTCCGACACAAAGCAAAGACGGCAACACAGAACGGCCGTCATCGCTGCTGTTCGTAAAGGCTTTCACCGGCAAGGATGGCCAAAAGCATTATTTCTTTACGTCCGTAACCGTTCAGAAGGATGACATGGAGGTCTCGGTGAGCAATCATCTGGAAAACCGGAAGAGAATAATTGATTTCTTAAAGAAAGGGAAGCTGCTATACCGGGTTTACGGTGGTGCACAGACCGAACAACGCCCTGCCGATGTTTCTGTGACAGCTTCCCCTTCTGACATGCAGGGATTCTCAGGCGAAGATACAACAACTGTTCCGGAAAACCAAATCGCGGAGGCGGAAATTCCGCGGCAAAAGAACGGACAGCCGGATTTCAACGCCATGCCGGCGGACATGCTGGCCGTGGAACTGTCGGCGGCAGTCGGGCATGACAAGGCCGTGGAACGTCTGCAAGTGGCCCGAGGGGTCAATGCCAAGAGCATGAATAAACTGCGCAAATCGCTGGACGGGATGGGCGACCTGAACAAAGCGATAGCCGTGGAGCAGCGGATCGCCGCCATGCAACAGGAGGACGCCCGGCTGGCCGGGGCGCTGGAGCAGCTGGGCGCAGTCGAAGAACCCGTTGTCGGAAAGGCATCGGCAGAGAACTTCTCGCAGGAGATCGAACGGCTGTTCCCGGAGGGATTGCCCAATGTCCGGGCGCAGGTGTTGGCCGACATCGCCCGCGGACAGCGGTTCGTGTGGAATGACAGCCCCGACGGGACGAAACGCGGCGTGGCAACGGAACTCGGGTTTGCGGGGAACGAGAGCGAACGTCGGGCGCGGTTCGGAATGCTCGGGAGCGAAGCCGCGGGAGCGAAACATATCAGTAGTTATGTCCATGATCTGTGGGAGGACAGCAACGGATATGCCTTAGACATGGACGATGCGGCGCTGCGCGACGAGGTGATCGACGTGTTGCTCGCCACGCCGTCACGGGCCTCGGCGATGGCACAACTGCGCGACATGGCGGCCCGGCATGCGGAGGACGATGCGGCTCCGCGGGATGCCGAGGATCTGGCGGCAGCGGAAGCGTATGACCAGGAGAGGAACAACAGTCGGACGGAGCCGGTAATTGCAGAACAACCGGGGCCTGACGATGTACCGTTCTCGGTAGTGGGCGGTGCATCAGCGGCTCCGGCGGGTGTTACGCCCGAAAGGTGGAACGTGATTGTGGACCAGCTGCGGCGGGTGATCGGGGCGGAGAATGTCGTGACCGATCCGGAAGCGGTTCGGGCAGCCTATGAGCGGATCATGGGGCGCGGCATGGAGATACGGCGGCGGCAGGTGGCCGAGGCGAACGAGCGCTACAATAAGCAGTTGGATCTATTCACCGAAGGAAAACTACCCTCGGGGGTTAAAATAGACCTCGGTTATCCCGGGGTGACGTTGTTGGCATGCGGCATCCGTAATGCGGACATGATGATTGCACAGCGGGTATTAAAGGACCACATGGAAAAGCACGGATTGACGGCTGATGACATCAGGAACCTGCCGGCTGCGCTGGAAAACCCCATTATGGTCTACGAGTGGGGCGACAAGGCAAAAACGACTATTGTTATAACTGAGATACCTCGTGAAACCGAACGTATTGCGGTCGCATTAAGATTCCGGCAAACGGTGGATGGAATCAAGATCAACAAGGTGGTAAGTGTGCATGGCAAGTCAATCGACCGGCTGCTGACTGATATGAACACGCCGCTGACGGATTTCGGCGCGGAGAATCTGAAATGGGTGGATAAAGAAAAAGTCCTCGATTGGATGTCTATGGAGGCTCCTTTGGCCTCAAGTGCATCCGATCAAGGACTTGTTACTGCTGTAAAGATAGTAACAAATTTCGAGAATCCAAAGATCGGACCGGAAAATATCAATCGCTCGATCGTAGCCGACAACAAAATGCCGGTGGAAATATCCGACAGGCTTCAGGTAATCGACCTGAAAAAGAACCGGACCGACCTGTCCCGGGTGGACAAAGAAAAAGCCTCTGATTGGTTGGTCACGGGGGGCTCCTTCGGCCCAAGTGCATCCGATCAAAGGCTTGTTACTGCTGTAAAAATAGTAACAAATTTCGATAATCCAAAGATCGGACCGGAAAATATAGTTCCGCAAGACAAAAAAACGCGTTACTTCCGGACGCCGGAGGGCGAGGTGTACGGATTCACGGCTGGCGGGAAAATATACCTCGACAGCGAGCGGATGAACGCCGCGACACCGATGCACGAATACACGGAGCTGTGGTCGCAGATCGTGGCCCGGGAAAATCCCGCATGGTGGAACCGCGCCAAAGAGATCATGCGCGGTGATACGGGGCGGCTGGGAGAGATATGGCAGGAGGTGAACGCTGATCCGAACTACCGCGATCTGGGCGAGGATCTGCGGGCTTCGGAGACGCTGTCGCGCGCTACGGGAGAATGGTTTGCGCGCAAACAGGCCGGAATCCGGGATCATGAAAATCTGTTCGCAGTGCTCAAACGTCTGGTGCGTGAATTCTGGCGAAAACTCAAATCGGCCTTTGCCAAATGGTCGGACAAAGAGCTGGCCCGGATGAAGGCCGACGATGTGATGGGGGCTCCGTTGAAGGATTTCGTGGAGGGGATCGACCTCACGAAATACCGGGATGAGAAGACGCTGGCCGGGGTGCACAACATTTCGGCCGAAAAGTTGAAAAAGGCGATCAAACAGGGCGGTCTGGCCAACCCGAGTGCCGCCGTTATCGACGTCGAGAAGCAGTCGCACGAGGGGTATGGGGAGATTTCACTGATCCTTCCCTCCTCGCTGGTGGACAAACGCACGGGCCGCAATGCCGGGACGTGGACGGCGGATGCGTGGACCCCAACCTATCCGGACGTGGAGCGCCAGTTCAGCGACGGCGGCGGTGAACGCTTCGCCCGGGACATGCAAGCATTGCCCAAAGCGATGTATGCAGAAACGCGCATGGGCATGAACGACTGGCTGGACGGCCGCGGTTCCCGGCAGCTGGCCTACATGTTCCTGCACGAGCGGGGCGAGGCTCCGGAGCTGCAGATTATCCCTGCCCGCTACGGAGATGCCACGCGGAAAGCCGTGGAGAATGCGACGCAGGGGGCCTTCGATCTCTACAACGCAGGTCCCGAAGAGCGTCAGGCTGTTCTGGAGGCTTATATCGGCGAGAAGTTCGGGGGCGACAGGGCGGCTTACGAGCAGGCCCTGGCCGGGACTGTCGCGCGTATGGAGGGGCTGCTGAACCATGAACGCGCCATGGTGCGGCGCCGTGCCGCGGAGACGTTGGCAGGAATCCGGGAGACGGGCTTCGACTACAAGGAGCTCAGCGATTTTGCACGCTCAGTGGGGGACGATGTGCGACGCGGCGGGAAGGCGGACGCAGCGGCCACGAACGAGGCGGCGGTAAAACAGATCGAGGACAACGGGCTGCAAGGGGAGTTCGACAAATGGGTCGATGGTTTCGAGGAGCGCTACGGAGTCCGCGAGGTGCTGTTCGACGGCTTCACCCCGAGCGGTACCCGCCGCTATCTTCCGAATACCCTGGAGAACGCCTCGAAGATGATGAAAACGGCGGGGCGCAACGGCGCGACGGGGATGGGCATCAGCTTCAGCAATTTCGCCGCGGGGCTGCTGGACAGCCTGGGTTCGTTGAAGGACATCCGCGCCCGGAAAGGCAGCCTGACGACGAATCATGAGGAGGTGGACGCCTTCCGGGACAGGTGGTCGCAGGTGTTCTTCGACCTGGGCGAGAAGTGCCAGCCGGACGCCGAAGGGTATGATGACTACGGGCTGTACCGCCTGGCGGAGGCGGCGCAGAAACGCGATCCGCAGTCCTATCTGAAAAAGGAATACGGCGTGGAGCTATCCGATGAGGATACGGCCCGCCTGAAGGAGATGGTGAAAGCCATCCGGACGGAATTCCCGGCGATGTACTTCGAGACGAAATTCGAGCGTCCGGTTTACTTGAACGAAATGGCGGGGGCCGTTGTCCCGGAGAATACGGACAAGGATATTCTGGATGCGCTGGATGCCGCCGGGATTCCGTACCGCACATACGGCGCCGCGGAAGAGCGGCCGCAGGTTATCCGGAAATTTTCGGAAGAACTGGAAGGAGTGCGGTTCAGCACGAACGGTGAAAAGGCACGGATACGGGAGCAGGCCCGGAGGGACGGCACGTATCTGAAGGCTCCCAACGGGCAGCCCTCGAAGCTGACCGCCGACCAATGGGAGACCGTGCGCACGCGGCAGTTCAAAGAGTGGTTCGGGGATTGGGAGAACGAACCCGAGAACGCTTCGAAGATCGTAGACGAAAACGGGGAACCGATGGTGGTATATCATGGGACACCCTTGTCTCGCAATCAAATAACTCCGAACAGAGGTTGGCATGGTGACGATTATGTCTCGCAAGAAGCGCCCTTTCACACATTCAGAGGCGGCGAGTACTCAGGCTTGATATTTACGTCGGTAGATTATGACCAAGCACGAATCATAGCTTCGAGAAGGTCTATGGAAATTCCCGACGATGAACGGGGGAACGAACAATGGACGGAAGAAGGATATGTATATGACCTGTATGCGAATGTGAAAAAGCCGTTCGATCCTCAGGATAGGAATGCCATGTCGGAAGTACTGCACCAATTCGGAGATAAAATCCCTACCTTGTCCTTCTATGGCGGGAAAGGGGACAGCGTATCTCCGGATGTCGCCCTGAAAATGGCCGCGAGCGAAAGCAACAGCTGGATGCTGACCGAAACCCCGGAGTTCCTGTCAAAAGTCAAGGAACTCGGCTATGACGGTCTTGTGGGTTATGACGAATGGGTTAAATATATTGCGGTGGTTTCTCCTGACCAGATAAAATCGGCGACGGAGAATATCGGGGCATTCGACCCGGCGAATCCGGACATTCGTTTCAATCGGGAATTTACCGAACGGCGGGTGACGACACTCGAAAAGTTGGAAAATAAGCGCGATGCGCTGATTGCCGACCGCGGAAATATTGCTAACTTTGACGAACGACTGGCTGCGGTGGATGCCGAGATCGAGTCATACATGCAGTCGGACCCGGTAGCCGAGACGTTCGGCAAGGATGGCGCGGGCGATGCACATTTGCAGGCCGTGGAGGATGCGGTGTACGACATTGTCCGCAAGGAGGGTGTCGATGGCGTTCAAGTGGATGTTGTGCGGAGTGCCGATGATTTGCTGGAGTATGCCCGGGGCCACAACTGGCACCCGGAGGATATCCAGGAGATCGGGCAAGGGATTTTGAAGCCGGGTTATTATGGCGATGGTGAAATAACGATTCTCGCATCGTTGATTAAGAATCGCAAGACGGTCGCGGGCGTCTTCTGGCATGAGCGGACGCACGGGATCACGGACAAACTCCGGACACCGGAGCAGCTGACGCAGGCCGCCGAAGAGGCCGGGGCAGAATTATTGGATGCGGCATTGGCGGACCGCGGCTATTCGACCGGGCATCATTCGATGGAGCGCATGGCGGACGAATATGTCAGCCGCGGTGTCGAGATACTGGCGAAAAAGGGGCTGCTGGATGATTACCTGGCGACTCCGGAGGCGGGA
>CDZI01024157.1_pt1 | contig 18023 bp, 14 predicted proteins | sample 554811 | NCBI WGS metagenome assembly CDZI01 (sample SAMEA3182110, study PRJEB8094) | gut metagenome | biome: human; feature: gut; material: Stool; isolation source: human stools | place: Canada | collected 2013-04-23
ATATTATATAATACATTATATAATAATATATCTTTACACAATTGTGGATAAGTGATATAATTTTATAATGCTGATAATAGTGTCTCCGGGCACTTTACGGATCATAAGGAGAGAGAGAAAGAATGAATTCCCTCAACGACATATGGAACAGCGTTCTTGCCGTTCTCGGGCAGAATCTGACCGCCACGGCGCTGAACACCTGGTTTGACGACTGCACGCCGGTCGAGATCGTGAATAACCGGCTCGTCATTCACACACCCACGGAGTTCAAGCGCGACATTATCCAGTCCCGCTTCGCCCAGACGATCATCGATGCGCTCAGCGACCTTTTCTCCGCCGAGTTCAAGCTGACGATCCTCGCCGGGGACGAGCTGGACAGCTACATCTCCGAAACGAAAACGGACGATACGCTCCCGGAGGTCGCGGGCTTCACGTTCGATAACTTCGTCGTGGGACCGTCGAACAAATACGCCCACGCCGCGGCCATCGCCGTGGCGGAAAACCCCGGCAAGCTCTATAACCCGCTTTTCATTTACGGCAACTCCGGGCTCGGCAAAACGCACCTTCTTCTCGCCATCGGCAGCGCGATCCACGCGAAAAATCCGAAGGCGAAGATCGTATACGTCAAGGGCGACGATTTCACGAACGATCTCGTCCACGCCATTCAGGTCGGCGGCGGCGAGGATCTGCGCGCCAAATACCGCAGCGCCGATCTTCTCCTGATGGACGATATCCAGTTCATCGCCGGCAAGCAGCAGACGCAGGAGGAATTTTTCCACACGTTCAACACGCTCTATGAAGCGGGAAAGCAGATCGTCGTCACGTCTGACCGCCCGCCGATGGAGATGAACAAGCTGGAAGACCGTATCCGCACGCGGCTCGAATGGGGCCTTATGGCGGACGTGCAGCCGCCGGATCTTGAAACGCGCATGGCCATCACGCGCAACAAGGCCGCGCAGTTCGGCGTCGTGCTGCCGGACGAAGTTGTAACGTTCATCGGCGAGACGGTCACATCAAACATCCGCCAGCTTGAGGGCGTGGTGAAAAAACTCACCGCCTACCGCGATCTTCTGGAGGACGATATCACCGTTTCAAGCGTCCGCCGCGCCATCAAGGACGTGATCCGCGTCGGAACCTACGTCCCCACGCCGAACGTCATCATCGCGGAAACGGCGCGGTACTTCTCCGTTTCGGAGGAGGCGCTGCGCGGGCAGTCCCGCCAGAAGAACACCGCCACGGCGCGGCAGGTCGCCATGTATCTCTGCCGGAATCTCACGAACATGGCGCTCACCGATATCGGCGCGCAGTTTGAAGGCCGAAACCACGCCACGGTGCTCGCCTCGATCCGCAAGATCGAAGACATGATGCAGGCCAGCCAGGAGTTTGCCATGGTCATCCGCGACGTTACCTACAACATCAATTCCAAGGCATAACGGCAAAAATAAAGTTTTCCACAAGATGTATGTGGAAAAACTGTTTATAAATGTTCAAAACTTTTTTGTTCCGTCCCCATGTGGAAACTGTGGAAAATTACCCCTGAAGTTTTCCACATCCAAAATCCTTGATTTTCAAGGCTTTCGCGGAGTTTTCCACAAGTTTTTGCTCTACTGATACTCGCTTCTAAAAAATATTCTATCTTTCTTTCTGGAAGAAACGGAGGAATCGCCATGAAATTCACCTGTGAAAAATATCTGCTCAGTCTCGCCGTCGCCACCGCGGGCCGTGCCGCCGCTTCCAAAAGCCCGATCCCGGCAATGGAGGGTCTGCTCATCGAGGCCGGACACAACGTCCGCGTCACGGGCTATGATCTCAAAAAGGGCATTTATACGACGTTTGAGGCGGACGTGTCCGCGCCTGGCAGCGTGGTGATCAACGCCAAACTCTTCGGCGACATCGTGCGCAAGCTGCCGGACGGCATCGTTTCGGTCTGCTCGGACGAGAATAACGCCGTGAACATCGCCTGCGGTAACGCCGATTACAATATTTCCGGCACGGCGTCGGACGATTTCCCCGACCTTCCGTCGCTCGACTACTGCAGCAATCTCTCCCTGCCGCAGGATACGATGGCGCGCATGATCGCCGAGACGAGCTTCGCCATCTCCACAAACGAGTCCCGCCCGGTGTACACCGGCGCGCTCATCGAGGTCGATGACAACACTATGACCATGGTAGCCGTAGACGGCTACCGCATGGCGCTCCGCCGCGAGCCGGTGGAGACGTGCGATGTGGAAAGTCTCAAATTCATCGTGCCGGGCGCTGCTCTCTCCGATCTCGAGAAGATCTGCATGAGTCCCGAGGAGCCGGTGAAGATCGCCGTCGGCAGCAAGCACGTTTCGTTCTCCGTGGGCGATACGGTGCTCATTTCCCGCCGTCTGGAAGGCGAATTTCTGAACTTCCGTAAGACCGTTCCCGGCGATTTTCCCATCCAGCTCAAGGCGCAGCGCGCCGATCTCATCCGCTGCACGGACCGCGTGAGCCTCATCATCGACGACCGCACGAAAAACCCGCTCCGGTGCGTGTTCGGGGAAAACATGCTCACCATCACCTGTGCCACGCCGCTCGGCCGCGCGGAGGACTGCTGCCCGCTTGAGGGCGACGGCGGCGGTATGATCGTCGGCTTCAACAACAGCTATCTCATGGACGCTTTCAAGGCCGCGCCCGCCGACACGCTGCGCATCAACATTGTGAACGGCAGCGCCCCCTGCATCATCACGCCGGAGGACGGCGGCGACAGCTTCCTTTACATGATCCTGCCCGTGCGTCTGCGCGCGGAAGGCTGATGCGCGTCGATGCGGTGCAGACGGAAAATTTCCGTCTGCTGCAGGGCGGCCGGTGCGAATTTTCGCCGGGCGTGAACGTCATCGCGGGCGCGAACGCGCAGGGAAAAACGACGCTTCTCGAAGCGGTATATATGCTCACCGGCGCCAAGAGCTTCCGCACATATTACGATAAGGAACTCATCGCCTTTGAAAAGGACGAGGCGGCGGTGCGCGGAGAGTATTTCGCGTCCGAGAGAGAGCAGCGCATGGAGATATTGCTCCGCCGCGGCCGGACGCGCACAATGAAGCGCAACGGCGTGAAGCTCTCGGCGGGAGAAACAGAGCAGTGCCTGAAAGCGATCCTCTTCTCCCCGGACGATCTCGCCATGATCCGCGGCGCGGCGTCGCTCCGGCGGCGGATGCTCGATGCCGCCATCACGCAGCTCCGCCCCGGCTACGGCGCGCTCATCGCCGAATACCGGCGCCTGCAGGAAAATAAAACGCGCATTCTGCGCGACTGGCGGGAAAAGCCCTCGCTTCTCGATACGCTGGATGTATTCTCGGACGGAATGTGTATGTGCTCGGCGAAGATCATCCGTTACCGCGCGTCGTTTGCAAGAAGGCTCGCCGAGACCGCGCGAAGCGTGCAGAGCGAATTTTCCCGCGGCACGGAGGATCTCACGCTCACCTACACCACCGTTTCTACCGTGGAAGACCCCGCGGCGGCGGAGCGGGAGATATACGAGGCGGTCTCCGAACGGCAGCGCCAGCTGCGCGGCGCGGAGATCGAGAGCGGTCTCTGTCTCGTCGGCGCGCATAAGGACGATCTTCTGATCACCATCAACGGCGCGGACGCGCGGAGCTATGCCTCCCAGGGTCAGACACGCACGGCGGCGCTCTCCTTGAAGCTCGCCGAGCGGGAGATATTTCTCGCCGAGACCGGCGAGACGCCGGTGCTGCTGCTCGACGACGTTTTGTCCGAGCTCGACAGCGCCCGGCAGGAGTTTGTTTTGAACCGCATCGGCGGCGGACAGACGCTCGTGAGCTGCTGCGAGGCGGCGAGCATAGAGCGCATGACGGGCGGTCGCGTACTTTATATGGACAAAGGACGGGTAAACGAAGTATGTATCTCCATTTAGGCGCGGAAACGGTCGTGCGGACCGACAGCATCGTCGCCGTGTGCGATCTCGATAACGCCAGCTCCTCGCATATCACGCGGGAAGCTCTCCGCGCCGCGGAGAAGGCGGGCAAGGTCGTGAACGTGGCGGACGATCTCCCCAAATCGTTCGTCGTCTGCCGGGAGGACGGAAAGACCCGGATCTATCTATCGCAGCTCAACACCGCGACGCTTTTGAAGCGCGCGGAGAATATATCCTTTGATTAAACTCATGGAGGAACACCCATGTCGGAAAATACACCAGTCAATCCCAATACCTATGACGCCAGTCAGATCCAGGTCCTTGAAGGTCTGGAAGCGGTGCGTATGCGCCCGGGTATGTACATCGGCTCGACGAGCACGAGCGGTCTGCATCACCTTGTATACGAGATCGTGGATAACGCCATCGACGAGGCGCTCGCGGGCTTCTGCACGCATATCGAGGTCTCCATTGAAGACGGCGAGAGCATCTGCGTGACCGATAACGGCCGCGGCATCCCCGTGGACATTCAGGAGCAGACGGGCAAGCCCGCGCTCGAGGTCGTCTATACGGTGCTGCACGCGGGCGGCAAGTTCGGCGGCGGGGGCTACAAGGTCTCCGGCGGTCTGCACGGCGTCGGCGCGAGCGTGGTGAACGCGCTCTCGGACTGGCTTGAAGTGCGCGTATTCAAAAACGGCAATATTTATGAGATGAAATTCTCCCGCGGTCATATCACGCAGGAGATGAAGATCGTCGGCAAGACCGACAAACACGGCACGCAGGTGCGCTTCCATCCCGATCCCGAGATGTTTGACGACACGGTCTATAACTATGGCGTGCTCTTCAAGCGCATGCGCGAGCAGGCATTTCTGAACGCCGGTCTCACCATCATCATGGAGGACAAGCGCCCCGAGCAGGAGCAGCGGCAGGAGCTGTGCTACGAGGGCGGCATCCGCGAGTTTGTCACCGAGCTCAACCGCCACAAAACGCCGGTGCACGAGAACGTCATTTATATGTCCGGCGAGCGGGACCCCTCCATGTGCGAGATCGCCATGCAGTGGAACGACGGCTACGATGAGCGCATCGAGTCCTTCGCCAACAACATTCTCACGCCCGAGGGCGGCATGCACGAGACCGGCTTCCGCACAGCGCTCACCCGCGTGATCAACGCCTACGGCAAATCGAGAAAGATTTTGAAGGACGAGGAGACGCTCTCCGGCGAGGACTGCCGCGAGGGTCTCACCGCCGTCATCTCCGTAAAGCTCGAAAACCCGCAGTTTGAAGGCCAGACAAAATCCAAGCTCGGCAACAGCGACATCCGCACGATGGTGGACAGCGTTGTGAGCGACAAACTCGAGCAGTTCTTTGAAGAAACCCCCGCCGTTGCCAAGCAGATCTTGGAAAAAGGCATTTCCGCCTCCCGCGCGCGCGAGGCCGCGCGCAAGGCGCGCGACAGCGTCCGCCGCAAGACCGGGCTGGAGTCCGGCCAGATGCCGGATAAGCTGCAGGACTGCAACGAGCGCGACCCGTCCCTCTGCGAAATTTACATCGTCGAGGGCGACAGCGCCGCGGGCAGCGCCATTCAGGGGCGCGACTCCCGCTTCCAGGCCATTCTCGCCATGTGGGGCAAGATGCTCAACGTTGAGAAGGCGCGCGTCGATAAGATCTACGGCAACGACAAGCTCTATCCGCTGATCGTCGCGCTCGGCGCGGGCATCGGCAATGAGTTCAACATTGAGAAACTTCGCTATCACAAGATCGTCATCATGGCCGATGCCGATGTGGACGGCTCGCACATCCGGACGCTTTTGCTCACGTTCTTCTTCCGGTATATGCGGCCGCTCATCGAAAACGGCTATGTCTATTCCGCCGTGCCGCCGCTCTTCAAACTGAGCCGCGGCAAGCAGCAGCGCGTGGCGTACTCCGACGAAGAGCGCGACGCGATCTCCCGCGAGCTGCGCGGCGACAACCCGGACGCGAAGGTGGACATCTCCCGCTTCAAAGGTCTCGGCGAGATGGACCCGCACGAGCTCTGGGAAACGACGATGGACCCCGAGCGCCGGACGCTCCGCCGCATCACGCTCGAGGACGCGCAGCGCGCCGATGAGATATTTACCGTTCTCATGGGCGACGAGGTCGAGCCGCGCCGCGCGTGGATCGAGACCAAGGCGCGCTACGTCGTCAATCTGGATTATTAAGGAGGCGGCATAATGGCACACAAACGCGATTATAAGCCGGAAGATATTGCCTTCCCCGAACAGCATATCGTTTCCTCCGAGCTCGTCTCGGAAATGGAAAAGAGCTATATTGAATACGCCATGTCCGTCATCGTCGGGCGAGCTCTGCCCGACGTGCGCGATGGGCTCAAGCCCGTCCACCGCCGCATTCTGTACGCGATGTATGAGGACGGCCTCACGCGCGATAAGCCTTACCGCAAGTGCGCCACCGCCGTTGGCGACGTGCTCGGCCGGTATCACCCCCACGGCGACGCTTCGGTGTACGACGCGCTCGTCCGCATGGCGCAGGACTTCTCGCTGCGCTACCCGCTCATCGACGGCCACGGCAACTTCGGCGACGTGGACGGCAACCCCCCGGCGGCCTACCGTTACACCGAGGCGCGTCTTGCACGCATGGCGGACGAAATGCTCCGCGACATCGACAAGGAAACCGTAGACTGGGACCCCAACTTTGACGAGACGAGAAAAGAGCCGCGCGTGCTCCCGAGCCGCATTCCGCAGCTTCTCGTGAACGGCTCCTCCGGCATCGCCGTCGGCATGGCAACGAACATCCCGCCGCACAACCTGCGCGAGGTCATCGGCGCGGCGGTCGAGGTGCTCGATAACCCGGATGCGACGCTCGACGATCTCATGCGCCACGTCCACGGCCCCGACTTCCCGACGAAGGGCATCATCATGGGCCGCGCCGGTATCCGCGCCGCCTACGCCACGGGCCGCGGCAAGGTCACCATCCGCGCGCGCACCGAGTTTGAAGAGCACGGGCAGAACCGCGTGCGCATCATCGTCAACGAGCTGCCGTACCAGGTCAACAAGAAGATGCTCATCAAGAACATCGCCGAGCAGGTCAAGGATAAGCGGCTCGACGATATCTCCGATCTGCGCGACGAGTCCGACCGCAACGGTATGCGCATCGTCATCGAGCTCAAGCGCGACGCCAACCCCCAGGTCGCGCTCAACAAGCTCTTTGCCCAGACGCAGCTGCAAAGCACGTTTTCCATCATCAATCTGGCGCTCGTGGATAACCAGCGCCAGCCAAAGATCCTCTCCCTGCGCCACATTCTCGACGAGTATCTGACGTTCCAGGAAGAAGTCATCACGCGCCGCACGAAGTACGATCTCCGCAAGGCGCGCGAGCGCGCCCATCTGCTCGAAGGACTGCTCATCGCGCAGGACAACATCGACGAGGTCATCCATATCATCCGCACGAGCTACGATAACGCCAAGGAAAACCTCATGGCGCGCTTCGGGCTGGACGATGTGCAGGCGCAGGCCATTCTCGACATGCGTCTGAAGGCGCTGCAGGGACTGGACCGCGAGAAACTGCAGAATGAATATGACGAGCTGGAAAAGAAGATCGCGTATCTCGTCTCCCTGCTCGAGGACCCCGAAAAGCTCAAGGGCGTTTTGAAGGACGAGCTTCTCGCCATTGCCGACAAGTACGGCGATGACCGCAAGACCGAAATCCAGGATGTGGAAGACGAGATCGACATGGAAGATCTCATCGCCGAGGAAGAGTGCGTCTTCACACTTTCGCACAACGGCTACATCAAGCGTACCCCCGCCGCCGAGTACCGCGCGCAGAGCCGCGGCGGAAAGGGCGTGCGCGGCATGGCCACGCGCGAGGAGGACTATGTGGAGAGCGTATTCACCGCCTCGACGCACGATTTTATCCTCTTCTTCTCGAGCCGCGGGCAGGTGTACGTCCGCAAGGGCTACCAGATCCCCGAGGCCGGGCGCAGCGCGCGCGGCACGAACATCGTCAACATCCTGCCTCTCGAGCCGGAGGAGAAAATCTCCGCGATGCTCCGCGGCAAGGGTCTGCAGGAGGACGATTTCATCATGTTCTTCACGAAGAACGGCGTCACGAAGCGCATGTCGCAGCTCGAGCTGCGCAATGTCCGCAAAAACGGCATCCGCGCGCTCGACATCCGCGAGGGCGACGAGCTCGTACAGGCGCTCACGACGCACGGCAGCGAGAAGCTTCTCGTCGTAACGCGCGGCGGCATGGCCATCCGGTTCGACGAAAACGACGTCCGTCCGATGGGCCGCACGGCCGCCGGTGTGCGCGCCATCCGTCTTAAGGACGGCGACGAGGTCGTCGCGGCGGTGCGCGCCACGGACGAGGATGCGGCGGTGCTCACCGTTACCGAGAACGGCTACGGCAAGCGCACCCGCATCGGCGAATACAGCGTGCAGAACCGCGGCGGTCAGGGTCTCAAGACCTACCAGATCACGCAGAAAACCGGCGAGATCGTCGGCGCGAAGAAGGTCACCGGCGAGGAGGATATCCTGCTCGTATCGGACGACGGCACGATCATCCGCATGGAGGCCGGCAGCATCTCGCTTCTCGGCCGCGCCACGCAGGGCGTGCGGCTCATGCGCCCGGCGGAGGGCGCGCACGTCGTCGCCATGGCGCGCACCGAGCGCGAAGCAAGCGAGGAAGAGACCGCCGAACCGGGCGAGAGCGCGGTAGAGATCACGGAGGAATAAATGGAAGCTCGTTCTCTTTTTATCATCGCCGTGCTGATCGTTGCGGCGCTGATAAAAGCTTCGGTCAAAAATACCGCGCGCTGGGGCGGTAGAACGACCGGAAAACCGATCGGAAAGAACGGCGAGCGGATGGCGCAGGCGCAGGACGTGTCGTTCCGTCCCGCTTCGCCGCGGCAGGACGCGCCGCAGCGCAGCGTTCCTCCGCGGCGGTCTATGCCGCCGCCGGATATGCCGGACGCGGCGTGCGTCGTATGCGACAATACCGGCGAGGATCACTTTGCCCACGACAAGGCGCAGCGCATCGCGCAGCTCGACGATTTTCTCAAAAACGGCATCATCGATAAAGCCGAGTACCGCACGCTGCGCGAGCGCTACGAGCGCGGACTATAAGCCATAAGAGAGAAAACCATTCAAACCATTCAGGGAGAAATATGAAGAATATCATTTTGTATACCGACGGGGCATGCTCCGGCAATCCCGGCCCCGGCGGCTGGGCGTCCATCCTGCGCTACGGAGACAGCATCAAGGAGCTCTCCGGCGGCGAAAAGGACACGACGAACAACCGCATGGAGCTCACGGGCGTCATCGAAGGGCTCAGGGCGCTCAAAGAGCCGTGCGCCGTGGAGCTTTATTCCGACAGTCAGTATATCGTGAACGCCTTGAATAACGGGTGGCTGCGCGACTGGAAGAAGCGCGGCTGGAAGCGGCGCGACGGCGAGCTCAAAAACGCGGAGATGTGGCAGGAGCTGGATGCTCTGCTGCAGAAGCACCGCGTCACCGCCGTTTGGGTGCGCGGCCATGCCGACAACGAGTGGAACAACCGCTGCGACGCGCTCGCCGTCGCGGAGCGCGAAAAGCTCGCGTGAAGGCCGTGAAAAAAAAGAAAGACTTTACCCGGGGCAGCGTGCGGGTATTCTTTTCCTACTATACCCCGCACCGGAAGCTGCTGCTGCTCGATCTCGTGATGGCGGTCTTTGCGGTAGCGGCGGAGCTGGTGTTCCCGTATGCCACGCGCTACGCGCTCAACCGCCTGCTGCCGAACGGCCTCTACAAAGCCTTTTTCCTGCTGATGGCGGGACTTCTCGGCGCGTACCTGCTGCGCGCTCTCGCGCAGTATATCGTGACCGTGTACGGCCATGAGCTCGGCGTGCGCGTCGAGGCGGATATGCGCGAGGACATTTTTGCCAAGGTGCAGACGCTCTCGTTCGCCTTTTTCGATAAGCACCGCACCGGCAAGCTCATGTCCCGCATGACGACCGACCTTTTCGACATCACCGAGCTTGCCCACCACGGCCCGGAGACCGTGATCCAGGCCTCGCTCACGATCGCCGGGGCGATCGTCATCCTTGCCACGATCCGCTGGGAGCTGGCGCTGATATTGTTTCTTCTGCTGCCGGTGCTGCTCGCGGTCGTGATGCGGCTGCGGCTGCGGCTCCGGGCGCGCAGTCTGGACGTGAAGCGCGAGACCGCCGAGATCAACACTGCGGTGGAGGCGGGCGTTTCCGGCATCCGCACCGTCAAGGCGTTTGCCAACGAGCAGGACGCCATGGACAAGTTCCGCACGTCCAACGAGAAATTCAAAAAGGTCAAAAAAAGCTATTACCGCATTTTCGGCGTGTTCAACGCCTCGACCGAGTTTGCCATGGCGCTCATGCAGCTCGTAACGCTCGCCGCCGGCGGAGTGTTCATTATGCAGGGCAAAATGGACGCGGTCGATCTCATCACGTTTTCGCTGTACGTTTCGGTGTTCATGGCGCCGATCCGGAAACTCACGCAGTTCGTTGAGCAGTTCCAGAAGGGAAGCTCCGGCTTCCTGCGGTTTCTGGAGATCATGCGCACCGAGCCGGACGTGAAGGACGCGCCGGACGCGAAGGAGCTTGAAAACGTAAAAGGCGGCGTGGAGTACCGGGACGTGTCGTTCCACTATCAGAACGGCGAAGAGGTGCTGCGCCATGTAGATCTCACGATCGCGCCGGGCGAAACGCTCGCGCTCGTGGGCCCGTCGGGAAGCGGCAAGACGACGCTATCTCAGCTCCTGCCGCGGTTTTACGATGTGACCGGCGGCGCGGTTTTCGTAGACGGGCAGGACGTGCGGAAGGTGACGCAGGCCTCGCTCCACCGGTACATCGGCATCATACAGCAGGACGTGTTCCTCTTTGCCGACACCGTGCGCGAGAACATCCGCTACGGCCGCCCCGGTGCGACGGACGAGGAGGTCGCGCAGGCGGCGATCCTCGCGTCCATCCACGAGGAGATCCTGGAAATGCCGAACGGGTACGATACGTTCGTCGGCGAGCGCGGCGCGATGCTCTCCGGCGGGCAGAAGCAGCGCATCGCCATTGCGCGCGTGTTTCTGAAAAACCCGCCGATCCTCGTGCTTGACGAGGCGACGAGCGCGCTCGACAGCGTGACCGAGGCCGCGATCCAGGCATCGCTTGAAAAGCTCAGCCGCGGGCGCACGACGATCGTCGTGGCGCACCGGCTTGCCACGGTCCGCGGCGCGGATCACATCGCCGTCATCGACAAAGAAGGCGTGAGCGAGTACGGCACGCATCAGGAGCTCATGGAGAAAAACGGGCTCTACGCCGCGCTCTGGAATACGCAGAAACTGTCGTGAGGGAAAACCCCTCCGGCATTTGCCTTCGCAAAATCCACCTCCCCTGTTAGGGGAGGCAGGTTTTCCGCAAACCAACCTGGCCCCCCTAACAGGGGGGCTGGCAGCCGCAAGGCTGACTGAGGGGTTTCCCTCAGAATCCTATTGAAAAAGCCAAACCGTCCGCCTATAATACAGGGCAGATGATCCGGGAGGAATGAACTATGAAACGAACGAAGATCAAAGAGCTGTGGACAAACGCCGCCGCGTTTGACGGAGCGCACATCACCGTCTGCGGCTGGGCGCGCACGATCCGCGATATGAAAAATTTCGGCTTCCTCGAGCTGAATGACGGCAGCTCCTTCAAGGGAGTGCAGGTCGTTCTCGAGCGTGAGAAGGTCGCCAATTACGACGAGATCGTCCGCCAGAACGTCGGCGCGGCGTTCATTGCCGAGGGCACGCTCGTCCTCACGCCGGACGCTCCCCAGCCGTTCGAGCTCAAGGCGGAGACCGTCACGGTCGAGGGCGTTTCCTCGCCGGACTACCCGCTGCAGAAAAAGCGCCACAGCGTCGAGTATCTGCGCACGATCCAGCATCTCCGGCCGCGCACGAATCTGTTCTCCGCGGCGTTCCGCGTGCGCAGCGTCGCCGCCGCCGCCGTGCATGAGTTTTTCCAGAGCCGCGGCTTTGTGTACGTGAACACCCCCATCATCACCGGCTCTGACTGCGAGGGCGCCGGCGAGATGTTCCAGGTCACCACGCTCGATATCGATAACCCGCCGCGCACGCCGGACGGAAAGGTCGATTACTCCAAGGACTTCTTCGGCAAGCGCACGAGCCTCACGGTCTCCGGCCAGCTCAACGCCGAAAACTTCGCCATGGCGTTCGGCGACGTGTACACCTTCGGGCCGACGTTCCGCGCCGAGAACTCCAACACCCAGCGCCACGCCGCCGAATTCTGGATGATCGAGCCGGAAATGGCGTTCTGCGATCTGGACGGCGATCTTGTCGTCATGGAGGAAATGGTAAAGTACATCATCTCCACCGTGCTCGAAAAGTGCCCGCAGGAGATGGATTTCTTCACGAAATTCGTCGATAAGGGCCTGCGCGAGCGGCTCGAGCACGTGCGCGACAGCGCCTTCGGCCGCGTCACCTATACCGAGGCCGTCGAGCTTCTGCAGAAGTCCGGCAAGGAATTTGACTACCCCGTTTCCTGGGGCGTCGATCTCCAGACCGAGCACGAGCGCTATCTCACCGAGGAAATTTTCAGGAAGCCCCTCTTCGTCACCGATTACCCGAAGGAGATCAAGGCGTTCTACATGCGCCTGAACGACGACGGAAAGACCGTCGCCGCGGCGGACTGCCTGGTACCCGGCATCGGCGAGATCATCGGCGGCTCGCAGCGCGAGGAGCGGCTCGACCTGCTCGCCGCGCGCATGGCCGAGCTCGGCCTCAACGAGGAGGATTACTGGTGGTATCTCGATCTGCGCCGCTACGGCTCCTGCCGTCACGCGGGCTTCGGTCTCGGCTTTGAGCGCATGGTCATGTACCTGACCGGCATTTCCAACATCCGCGATGTGGAGCTGCATCCGCGTACCGTCGGCAACGCCGATTTCTAATGAAAAGGATAAACCCCTCCGTCACGGCTATGCCGTGCCACCTCCCCTGTTAGGGGAGGCAAGTTAGTCATTTGCAAACTATCTTGGCCCCCTAACAGGGGGGCTGGCAGCCGCAAGGCTGACGGAGGGGTTTCTTGTAAAAAAAACAAAAACCATAAAGGGGGACACAACATGAAGTACAACATTCAAGGCGAGCCGATGCCCGTTGTCATCTGCCATCTGGAAGCGGGCGAGAGCATGATCACCGAGCGCGGCTCCATGGTGTGGATGAGCGCCAACATGCGCATGGAAACGAAAGCCGGCGGTCTCGGCAAGGCGCTCGGCCGGATGTTCGGCGGCGAGAGTCTTTTCCAGAACACCTATACCGCCGAGGGCGGCCCCGGCATGATCGCCTTTGCCTCCAGCTTCCCGGGCGCGATCCGCGCCGTGGAGATCACGCCGAACATGCCCGTCATCGCGCAGAAGAGCGCGTTTCTCGCCGCGACGCCGGGCGTGGAGCTCTCCATCCACTTCCAGAAAAAAGTTGGCGCCGGTTTCTTCGGCGGCGAGGGCTTCATCATGCAGAAGCTCTCCGGCCACGGCATGGCGTTTCTGGAGATCGACGGCTCGGCGGTCGAGTATACGCTCGCGCCGGGACAGCAGATCATTGTGGACACCGGCAATCTCGCCATGGTGGACGCCACGTGCCAGATCGATATCCAGACCGTCCGCGGCGCGAAGAACGTCCTCTTCGGCGGCGAGGGTCTTTTCAACACCGTCGTCACCGGTCCGGGGCGCGTCGTTTTGCAGACGATGGCGCTGCCCGCCTTCGCGAGCGCGCTCATCCCGTATCTGCCGGCGAAGTCGGACTGACGCTCACACAGCAAAATGGATAGAAAGCGGCGGGAGAAAAACGCCGCCTTCTATCCAGAATGGATATTTTTTCAAAGGTACTTGAATTTTTCACAAACTAAGAATAGTATAGGCGGACACGGAGAAAATTTACGGATTTTTTTCGTGTTCTTTCTTCTGTTATATATGTCGGATTTTATAGGTTGTTTGTGCCGAGGTGGGTAAATGAAAAAAAGATATGAGATCAATATGACAAAAGGGCCGCTCCTGCCGGAGCTTCTGCAGTTTATCCTGCCGCTGATGCTCTCGTCCATGCTGCAGATCGCGTTCAACGCCGCTGACCTCATCGTCGTCGGCCGGTTCGGACGGCCGCACTCCATGGCGGCGGTCGGCGCGAACGGCGCGATGATCAATCTGATCATCAATGTGCTCATGGGTCTTGCTACGGGCGGCGGCGTGCTCTGCGCGCGGTATTACGGCGCGAACCAGACCGACAAGCTGCACCGCACCGTGTCCACAACGCTCATCACCGGCGTGATCGGCGGCGTGATCACCGGCGCTCTCGGACTTGCGCTCACGGTGCCGCTGCTGCGGCTCGTCGGCAGCCCGGACGAGGTGCTGCCGCTCGCCACGGTGTATCTTCGGATCTACTTCCTCGGCCTGCCGGTCATGGCGCTTTATAACTTTTCCGCCGCGGCGCTGCGCGCGCTCGGCAACACGCGCCAGCCGCTCATCTATCTCGCCATCGCCGGTGTGCTGAACGTTATTATGAATCTCTTTTTCGTTCTCGTCGTCGGCATTGACGTTGCGGGCGTTGCCATTGCCACGGTGCTCAGCCAGTGCGTTTCCGGCTTCCTCACGGTGCGCTGCCTGCTGACATCGCAGGAGCTGCACGTTAAAGAGCTGCATTTCTCCGGCCACATTTTCAAGAAAATGATGAATATCGGCATCCCCGCCGGTATCCAGGGCTCGCTCTTCTCGATCTCCAACTTTATTATTCAGGCTTCGGTCAACTCGTTCGGCGCGGCGGTCATCGCCGGCAACAGCGCGTGCGTGAGCGTCGAGGGGCTGCTCTACTGCCCGTCGGACGCCGTAATGCAGGCCGCCACCACCGCCGTGAGCCAGAACGTCGGCGCGCAGGAGTATGAGCGCTCGCGCTCCGTCGCCCGGTGGTCGATGGTCCTTGTTGTGGTCCTGACCGGCATACTGACGGTGCCGGCGGTCGTATTCCGGCGGCAGGTGCTGGGGCTCTATACCTCGAGCGAGGCGGAGCTGCAGGCGGCGTTCACCCGTATGATGATCGTCTGCTTAACGTATTCGCTCGACGGCACGATGGCGGCCATGTCCGGCGTGAACCGCGGTCTCGGGTACAGCATGCTCTCCGCGGCGGTGACGTTCGTCGGCGCGTGCGTGTTCCGCATCATCTGGGTATATACGGTGTTTGCGAGCGTCGGTACGCTCGAGAGCCTGTATGTGTCCTATCCGATCTCCTGGATTCTCTCCACGGCCGCGCACATCGTGTGCTACTACATCATCCGTAAAAAGCCGTTCAAGGCGACGCTCGAAGCAAAAGCCGCCGCGGCTTGATCCCTTCATCTTCTCAAAGAAAAGACCGGCGCCTCCCGTTTTTCGGGAGGCGCCGGTCAGTCTGTCGAAAAAGCCTCGCAGAGTTTGCGCCCGCAGGCGCAAAGAAAGTTTAAAACATTTTTGCCGATGACATGTGCATCGGCAAAAATACTTCTCGGCTCGCAAACGTGCGAGCGCAAGCGAGTGCGCTGCGGCGAGCCGCAGTCTTTTCAAACGAGAGCCCAACGAAGTGGGTCTCGTTTGAGATGTATTATCAGGCCGCGGGGAGGGGCATGGTGGTGATGCCGGGGACCTCGCCGGTGGCGGCGTCCACGTAGCAGTCGTACTGCAGCCAGTCGCTGGTGAAGCGGACTTCGTAGTAGCCGTTATCGAGCGTGATCTCTTCGTCGGTGATCTCGTTGGTGTTTACACCCGCGCTGCGGGCGGCCTCGCTCAGCGCGACGGCGGCGGTCAGATTCAGTTCATAAATGTTGTTCTTCATACGATAAAACTCCTTTGCAAATTCTCCCTTGTCGGCGGGACATGGGGTTTCTTTCATCTTGGCTGTAGTTTACAAAGGAATTCTAAGAAAAATATTAAAAGAACAAAAAGAAAGAAAAAAATTTTTCTTTCTAATTTTTGACCGGCGGCAGCACGATGCGGAAGTCGCAGCCCTTTCCCGGCTCGCTGACGACCTCGGCGCGGGCATGATGCACGAGCGCGATCTCCCGCACGAGCGAGAGCCCCAGACCTGTGCCGCCCTCGGCACGGGAGGTGTCGCACCGGTAAAACCGCTGCCAGATCTTTTCCTGCTCGGCCTTGGGGATACCGGGGCCGTCGTCCTTCACGGAGATCACGGCGCAGCCGTTTTCCTGACAGAGCGAGACGCGGATGTTTCCGCCTTCGCGCCCGTATTTATACGCGTTCTGCATCAGATTGAACATCGCCCGCGAGAGGAGCGAGGGGTTGTACGCGGCCGCAACGCCGGGCTCAATATCGGTCTCGAGCGTCATGCCGCGCTCGTCCGCGGGGACGAACTCGTCGCAGCAGGCGTCTACAAAGCCGGAGAGATCGCACACGCGCAGCGGGTATTTTTCCGTGCCCTGCTGGATGCGCGTGAGCGAGAGCAGCTGCTCGATGAGCGTATTCATCTTGTTGCCCTGCTGCTCGATGACGTTGATGGAGGCGAGAAAGTCCTCCTTCGTTTCCGCCTTGCGCCTGGCGCGGTCACACTCGGCGAGGATCACCGCCACGGGCGTGCGCAGCTCGTGCGACGCGTCGGCGGTGAACTGCTTTTTGGAGAGGAACGACGTTTCCAGCCGCGCGAACATACCGTCGAACGTGCGGGCGAGCCGCCGCATTTCTCGCGGGCCGCGCCGGAGATCAAGCCGGGCGGAGAGATCGTCGCCGTCGGAAATGCTGCCCGCGGCTTCGGTGATGCGCTCGAGCGGGAGGAATGAGTCCCGCGCGATGAGCCAGCCGCCGCCGATCGAGAGCAGAAGCAGCACCGGCAGCAGCGACCATGTGAGCGGCAGTATGACGCGCCCCGGCCCCGCCGCGGCGTCCGCGGAAATGACGCCGCGCACCCAGAGCCCCGTGATCGTCATATCAACATAGGAATCGTATACGAGCCAGTCCTTCCCGTCCGCGGAGTAGGGGCGCACCGCGCCCGTCTGGAGCGGCAGCGCGATCGCCTCCGCAAACGGCATGGCGCCGCGGAGATACGTCCCCCCGGCGTCATAGTAGGTGCAGTACACCCCGTGCTTGTATTCCTTCATATCGTCCCAGTCGAACGTGCCGTTATCAAACTCAATATCGTCGGCGCGCCTGGAGACTTCCTTGACGACCTGCGACGTCGGGTTTGCGATCACCGAGCCGTTCATCACCAGCACGAACGTGAGCGTAACGCCCGCGAGCAGGAACATCATCAGCGTGAACCAGAGCACCATCCGCCACTTTGCCGACATATTCAATCCTCCCGCAGCACCCAGCCCGTGCCCCACACGGTATGAATGAGTTTTTTGGAAAACCCGGTGTCGATCTTTTTGCGCAGGTAGCCGACGTATACGTCCACGACGTTCGTGCCGCCCTCATAGTCGTAGTTCCAGAGATTGTTCTCGATGCGCTCGCGCGAGAGCACGACGCCCTTGTTCCGGATCATGTATTCGAGCAGGGCGTATTCGCGGCTCGTCAGCTCAATGACGCGCCCGGCGCGGACGACCGTGTGCGCGCTCACGTCCACGGAGAGATCGGCGATCGTATAAACGTTCGTGCGCGTGTCGGTATACTTGCGCGCCATCACGCGCACCACCGCGAGCAGCTCCTGCATGTGGAACGGCTTTACAAGATAGTAATCCGCGCCGGTCTCCAGCCCCTCGACCTTGTCCTCGACGCTGTCGCGGGACGTGAGGAACAGCACGGGCGTCGTGCTGCCGCTCTTGCGCAGCTTCCGGACGAGCGTCAGCCCGTCCATGCGGGGCATCATAATGTCGAGCACGAGCACGTCGTATTCCGCGCACGCGAGCGCGTCCCACGCCTCCTGCCCGTCAAAGCAGGGATCGACGCTGTACCCCTCATCGGTCAGAGCCTCGGTAAGAATGCGGTTGAGATTTCTCTCGTCCTCCGCCACAAGAATTCGCATGACAGTTCACCTCGGAGCATAGTGTACCGGAAAATAGTAAGAAAAGTCTTAAAAGACTAAGAAGAAAATGCCTCCCCAAGGGGAGGCGCGAGCTTGTCAAAAAAGTATTTTTGACAAGCTCTCAAACGAGACCCACTGCGTTGGGCTCTCG
>CDZI01023562.1_pt1 | contig 17919 bp, 18 predicted proteins | sample 554811 | NCBI WGS metagenome assembly CDZI01 (sample SAMEA3182110, study PRJEB8094) | gut metagenome | biome: human; feature: gut; material: Stool; isolation source: human stools | place: Canada | collected 2013-04-23
GGCTTCCAATGCCACAATCAGGTCTCGCAGACTCTCACGGTTACTGAGTTGACCGAACATCAGCGCAAGGAGTTGATTCCAGCAGGTGAGATGCTTGACATACTTGTCACCATCGTACTTGCGAGCAAGGTAATTGAAGTGATTTCTGTCAAGGAATGCTATCAATTGGGAGAAAACGAACTTATCTTTGAACATACGCAGCCGTGTATTTGGCTGCAAGGTTACGAATTCAAGTCCGTTGACTCTCGAAACTGCTCATAAAAGACTTATTTTCAACGATTTCAAAGAACGATTAGTCCACTTTAACGGGACAGTAGTGTCTTCGAACGTAATCTTTTCAGCCCGGTAGATCGTATCTACCAGCCAAATATATTTATCGAATAAATCACTTGTCATACCATTCCTTTTAATACGCAAAAATAACACAGAATCACATTTCACTTTCAAGTTTTCCTGAAAATTCCCCCTTCCCTCCCTCAATCTTTATTAAGTGACAGACATTTTGGTAATACACGATAAATATCCTATTCCTACAGGATAAATACAAGATACCCGGTGCATTTATGCAGAAAATACGCTGTAAATATATAACTTGCAAATATTCCTTTTGCCATAAGATTTTAAATTCAGATTATGTCACCATCACTCAGAAATAAAGACTTACACCTGGTCTTTCTAAAGCAAATCGATATTCCAATTCAGATTTTGGATTTCCAAATCTAATTCGCGAAGTTCCTTTGCAAAAGAATCTGTTTGCTTGCGCAATTTATTGACATCGATTGTACGAATATATCTTATTTCATTTCGTCCAAAGCGGTTCGTTTCTACAACATATCTGATTATTTCTCGCAACATCGACACTCGCAAAGTCAGCACATCTTTTCGTGCTATCATCTCTGTTAAACTATTTCCATTAGACAGTGTTTGCATATTTGTTCTGTTAATCCGGAAAATATATTCTTCTAACTGTTTAAAACAAATATCCAACTCCCGACACAATTCTTCGGCTTCTTCTATAGGAGTATCGCCTTCTTGAATTTTCGCACTATCTTTTAATCGGCTCTTTAATTGGCTGATTCTTCTCTGTAAATCAGCCCGAATACTAAGTGCTTCTGCTAATTTCATAATATACTTGTTTTATTTTGACAATGCAAAGCTAAAAGAGCCTTATGCCAAATGGCGGCATACATAAAGAAAAACATGCCTTATCTTTAATATTTATAGTTTATGCTCTATGTTGGCATATCTTTTCTTGTATTTTGTCGCTAACAATCAAACAAAAACAGAAAAATGATGAAAAGACTTTCAAAGAAGGCAAAGAAGCCTGTTCAAGACAACTACAATGGCATTCCAATTGCTGACCTATGGGATATGGATATGACATTAACTCGACTTATTGCAAATCACCTTCACGCTTTTTTAAAAGCACAAAAAAGTGATATGGTTGGAATTCCGGGTATTATTGTTGATAAAGTTGGAGAAGAAAAAGCAAGAGCCGCTTGGCTAAATATCATTCGCAAAATGATCTACGCATTCGATATGTATCAACGTCCGTTACATCAAGATGAAGAAACAAAAAGTCGCATTCGGGAAGGAATGCAACTTTTTGTAGACTATTTTATGTATTTATGGATTTGAATTTATTTTAAAACAGACCCCATAAAATCACGCAGAGTATTATGCCAATCAGACACAATAGCTCTACTTGGATGATTAATCTTTATACAGTATGCTTTATGATCAGAATCCAAATCATAATAACCTGAACCATTTATTGTTCCGTTATGCCAACTTTCATCAGATAAACTATCATAAGCTCTATTTCCCCATACAATTACGATATCAGGTTTCAACTCCTTTATAACTTCCATTGCCATAGAGGAAGAATTTCCATAATCTTCGCCTGAATAGTTTGTATTTGATGGATCTGCCGATAAAGCAGTCTGCACAAAAACATAATAAGCAATAGATTCCCAAAGCTGAACACTTTCTTCTACCGAAATATCTTCTTTCCCGTAAAATATTTTATCAAAACGTAAAAAAGTTCTTGTCATCCAATCCACCTTTTTACCTATCCCTCTTCTGAAATTAATATATTCGGTTATTCGATCTTTCGTAAAATTACTACAATCACCAAATTCTGCAAAAGGTTTGTTTCCTCTAACTCCACAGACATTACAACTCTCATCTCCACAGTAATGACTATCACCTATTATTAAAATTCTTGGGCAACTTGATGCATAGTTATTCCCAATCCATGGCTTAAAATAGACATTCATAATCGTATAATTTTTATTAATCTATCAAATTTATAAATTCAAATTTGAAAATCAAGATAGTAATCGGTGCATCATCTCTAAAATAATGCAAATTATAGTTGCAAAAACAACAACACGATATTCCTTGCTTCTCAAATTTGTCTCATTTCAACTCCTTACAATCAAAATCTCCTGGATTACAACACGCTTTCTTATAATCGAAACCATATAAACGCATATAAGCGTCTTGTACTTCTTTAGCTCCGTTTGCAAAAGGTGTACTGTATGAAGAAGTTACGATTACTTCCATTTCAGGAGTCAAAATTGTTCCATTTGCTCTTTTTACCCTTTTTGGGGTTACTTTAAATGCTTTTGCCATACGCTGAATCTTTTTAATGTTACGATACTTATTTCTTGCAACCTCTTTTGGGGATTGCGAAACAAAAATACACACCTGATATGCCACATCAAAGCACAATCGTGCATAAAACTTACCTATTTATCACTATCTGGATCTGAGTCTTAAATTTCCTCACATAGATAAAATCCGTCAACGCATAATTGGTGTGATCAAAGAGATTATGAAAGGCATTTATCAAATGTAAGTCTTTAGTCAACTCCGGATCGAGTCCTTCATTCCAGTTAGGCGGAGGACAATCCATGCCTATGAATGTATCGAAACTTTCTTCCTGAGTTTCATCAGACAATCTCAGAGAATAGGTTACGCCGGTCTCGTATACCGGATTCCAACCAGAATCCGATAAAGCATCCCATAGCTCTTGTCGGTCTTCATCCTGGACGGGATGGAGTTCTGGATAAATCGGATCTAAATAACATGTTGCCACTAACTCTAAGTGATCACCATATTCTCTTTTCCTTTTTAAGTTCTCCCATACCAAATGAGCACGATTGTACATTTCTTGCAGGGCGTCTCGTAGCACATTGTTGAAATCAATAATTACCGGTAATATGGTAACTAGATTATCAAGAGTGACTTGATTTAAAATATTCTTACGTAGTTCTAATAAAAATCTTTTTTCCGTATAATCTTGTTTAAAATCACTATAGCTATACACGATCTCATTTTCTATCCACGGAATTACATATTCTTCAGTAATCTGTGGATGAATATTTATGTGTTTTATCCTTCTCATTGATAGATTTGTATGATTATATGTCAGTAATAATATTTCCTTGAAAATTGTATCTGCAAAAATAGAATCTACATATGCCAACAGGTTGCATAGCGTTCTACAAATAAACATAAAAGACAATTGTCTCTGTTTTGAAAACCCGCAGGCAAAGATAGTTGGCTGGTTTGGGGCGGCAGACGGTTAAGGTCAATTAGGGTCGGTTAATCACAGATAAAGTTAGTTATTCTGTGGAGGATGTTCTTATGGGCTTAGAGGAAAACCAACGAGAATCAAAAAGGATATTCGAGAGAATTCATTGGGATTCTCGTGACAACGGATTGAAAGGATAACGGGATGGAATGTTGCTGTATTTTTTGATTTTTGAAAGCAACCCTTTCTATCTTTATTTCTTTATTCTTTCTTTCTAATATATAAGGTGGCTGGTTTTGTGGCATGAGTGTGGCTGGATTCTGCTTATAAGGGCTTGATGCTTAGTTCTTTATTTGGTTGAAATGTGGCTGGTTCTGTGGCTCTAAAATAATGTAAATGATTTTATGGAATTTTAATCATATGTAAATTATTGGTTTATAGCAATATATGTAACTTCCTTGGAAAAAGTTTAGGAAAAAGAGTTGGTAAACGTGGATTGAACGTTTCTTTAATTCTCTCAGAATATTCCACAATGACAAAGTTCCTTAGTTACCTGATTGGGTATAGCAATAAATAGTATTATCTGACTTTATCTGTTGTTATTCGGCCTTTCTGTATGGTGTATGAAGAGCAAGCTGCTACATTTGCATGCAAGTTGTTCGGGAAACTTTTTGAAGACTGAATCTGTGAAAATAGAATGTTGGACTAAACAAAGAAAATATGAAAACAAATCCTTACATTTGTCGGAAATAATTTAAAGACGAAGAATACGGGAAAGCTATGATAAAAATATTTGCAACGGAAAAAGTTAAAGATATTGATAAATACACGATTCTGAATATGCCAATTGCTCCGATTGATCTGGTGGAAGAGGCAGTTACTGCATTTGTGAATGAGTTTAGAAACCATTACTCGAAGATGCATCGGATTGTCGTTTTTGCCGGTCAGGGAAATAATGGTGCTGATGCATTGGGTATTGCCCGGCAGTTATTGGACGAATCGTATAAGGTCATTGTATATCTGTTTAACCCGACGGGCTATCTGAGTCCGGAGTGTGCAGAGAACAAACGTCGTTTATTGAATATTGACCAGGTGGAATTTACAGAGATACGGGATAATTTCATTCCGCCTTATCTGTCATCTCGGGATGTGGTGATCGACGGTCTGTTTGGTTCGGGACTGAATCGTCCGTTGAGTGGAGGCTTTGCCGGATTGGTGAAGTATATCAATAGCACACCGGCTGAAATTGTTTCGATCGATATTCCTTCAGGTTTGTTTGGTGAAGACAACCGGGAGAATGACAAGGACTGTATCATCCGCGCTCATAAGACATTTACTTTCAATTTCCCGAAGCTCTCGTTTCTGATGCCCGAGAATGAAGTGTATGTAGGTGAATGGAAGGTATTGAATATCAATATGCATCCACAAGCTGTTGCAGATACGCCGACGAATTATTATTTGGTGACGGAAGAAGATATTGCTTGTGTATTCCAGCCTCGTAAACGATTTACGCATAAAGGAACATACGGTCATGCCTTGTTGGTCGCCGGAAGTCGCGGTAAATTAGGTGCAGCCCAATTGTCTGCCCGCGCTTGCTTGCGCAGTGGTGTCGGTATGCTGACGGTTCATTTGCCCAAATGCGGAGAACTGATGATGCAAACGGCTCTGCCGGAAGCGATGGTTGATCTGGATGCGCATACGGATTTCTTTACGGTGGCTCCGGATATTACACCTTATACAACGTTGGGAGTAGGACCGGGTTTAGGACAGCAAATCGAAACAGCCGTGGCTTTGGACGAACTGATGTCGGCTGTCATCAAACCGGTTGTGTTGGATGCCGATGCCTTGAACCTGATCGCTTCGAATAAGGATATCCTGAATAAGATACCGACCCGCAGTATTCTGACTCCGCATCCGAAAGAATTTGACCGTTTGGCTGGAGCCAGCAATTCTGCTTACGAGCGGTTGCAGAAGGCTCGTGAGTTTGCCAAGGAACATCGGTTGTGCGTTGTCTTGAAAGATGCTTACACGGCTATTTGTACTTCCGAAGGAAATGTGTATTACAGTGTCTGCGGTAATCCGGGAATGGCAACAGCCGGCAGTGGTGATGTCTTGACCGGCATTATCTTAGGTTTGCTGGCGCAAGGGTATGAACCGGAAACGGCAGCCGTAGCAGGTGTTTTCTTACATGGGACAGCCGGTGATTTGGCCGCAGCTCAATGGAGTGAACGTGGAATGATAGCCGGTGATCTGATTGATTCATTGGGAAAAGCCTTTAAACAGGTTATTTGATTGGTAAGAGCTAAGGGATATTGTAGAAACACAGAAGCTGGTATTTGGGATGAAAGTATTATCATCGTAACTGCCGACCATGGAGGAATCGAAAAGGGACACGGCGGACGTACCATGCAGGAAATGGAAACGCCTTTTATTATTTGTGGCCAACATGTCAAGAAAGGCTATAAACTGGAAGACAGTATGATGCAGTTTGATATCGCATCGACTATCGCTTCTATCTTTGCCATCCAGCAACCTCAAGTATGGATTGGTCGTCCGATGGATGTTTTTGAGTAAATGAATCAGCATTGAAGGATAAAGGGAAAGGTGAGTCAGTGAGTTGGCTCACCTTTTTTGTAGAGCTTACCAGATAAATAATTCCTATTCGGATATATAATTTTGGACGAGAAATAAAAAATCAGGCAGCCTGAAAAAGCGAAAACAACGGCTTAACAAGCAAATTGGTAAACGAAGACTGCCTTCGCACCTAAGCGAACGGGGTCTTTTCTTGTATTCTGTGGTAGAATAGCTGACAGAGATACCAGCCAGCAATGCCAGACTTACAGGGAGAAATACCTTCTTCATACATTTCCCTTGTTTAAATTAGTTAAATAAAACTCTCTTTTAAGTTGACACAGATACGAGGTTTATTCAAATGGATTGCTATGTTATGTTCATTATTTATGAAACCTGGATTTGATTTTTCTCCGGATGTACTTTATGGTAAGCCAACAACCGGATATGGAAACGAATGTTCCTCCTAACATCAGGAACCACATGAGCAGAAACCAAAGCCAAGGACGGGTAACGAGTCCGGGAATTTGCAGACTATGCCATGCCGGATACATCCAATGTTGCCATCGGCTGGGACGATTCACATACCGGTATGTGCCATGAACCGGATCAATATAGTAACAACTGGCATCCGGATCTTTGATCTGGACTTTCCATACAGGCAGAGGCAACTGCTTTTTTCGGGAAGTGTAATAAGTTTCCTGTTCTGTCAGCCATTGGATTTCTATCTGGCTTTGCTCTCCGTGTATGTCTTGTAATACTTGCCGGACATCGGTTGCTGTGAGGTTTAATACCTTTGCTGAGTCGGCTTGGCGTGCATCCCAGGTTATTATTCCGTTATCAGTCTGCGTCTGGTAAAGAGGAATGGAACCGAACTGACTCCATTCGAATTGTCTTATGGGATGAGGACAAGCTTGTATGACTTTACGGTAATCCAACAAATAGGAATCCACTTTCATTTCATTCAAGAGCTGATGAGGATTGAAGTCGAGACGAGAGCGGATACCAAAATCTTCGACACGAACCAGTGACATCATGCCACTGAAGCAGAAGGTCAATACAAACACACCGAAGAAGGTTCCTACCAGGTGATGCCATTTGTACCACCATTTCTTATAAGGTGAAAGCCTTTGTTGGCGTCGGGCCAATCGGATATCACGGATACCTAAATATAATCCGGTCAGACAAAAGAGACTTCCTATGCCGGAGAGAGTAACTACTACCGCTATCCACCGGTCGATATCCTGTCGGAGTGAGGTGAAATAAATCCAATGAGGAATCGCTCCCAGCCATGCCCAGCAACGTTCTTCCCGATTGGTATATTGCAAGACTTCAGCTGTCTTCGAGGAAACGTATAACTGGTGCTTGTCTTGATCGGCAAAGTAATATTTGTAGATGGGAAAATGCTGCTTCAGGGATCCGAATGGAATCCATTGTTCCAAATTATAAAGAGTGTCAATCCGTTCGATGGGTGATTGATTCCATTTCGATACGGTTTGCCTGATATGGGCTGCATTGACGGTGGTCCGTTCGGAGAAATCGGCAGTTCGTTCGTAATTCCCTTTGTCTGTTTGAATGTAAAAGACCAACTGACCGAGGTTCTCGTTGAGCGTAATACGTTTTATGCGCTCATCGGCAGGAATGCTAGCCTGTATTTCTTCCCAGGCTGGTAAGTTGCCGAAATCTTTCAGGTTCTCCATTTTACTCCATTTATCGGTCTTGTTTACCCGAGGAAAAGAATGGTAAATCATGACCAGTCCGGAGAGAAACCACATGCAGAAAAGGATACTGAGCAAGGTGCCCAGTATCCGGTGTGCTGTCAAGATAAATGAATGTAGTTTATGCATGTGTCATTTATTTAGAGCGTATAAGAAAGAGCTACTTGGAAATTACGCGGCATACTGGGAACGAGTTGGTTTCCTAAAGCCTGGTTGTAGTAACTCTTGTCGAATAGATTATTGATATTCACTGTCAGATGAACATGATTGTTGAGGGTATAAGCAATTCCGAAATCGGTGATCCAATACGGATTGAACCACGTACTGTTGGCCGTGTTACGGTAAACCTTTCCGGTATAGCTGCTACTGAGGTGAAACTCCAGGTTCTTCAGCCAGCCTTTGGGAATGGTATAACTACCATAGGCATAGAATGTCTGATTCGGCACGTTTGCCTGCCAGTTTCCTTCCTGGCTGTTCAGTTTGTCTTTCGCCGCCTGCTCGTCAGAACCGTAAATGGCTTGGGCCAATTCTGGATCTTTCACTTCTTTCATCTCCCGGATTTTGGAATCATTAAATCCGTAACCCAACGTAAAAGCAAGGGTTGGTAAAGGAGTCAAGGTTACATCGAAGTCAAAACCTTTGGAATCCTGTACGCCCACCTGTCCGATGACAGTCTTTGTCGTTGTCTCTCCGTCCACTACTTCCTGATAATTATTTGTCAGGGTGGCAGTACTGTTCATCTTCCGGATATAGAAAAGGCTGGCGTTGGCATGCAAGAGATTTCCCCAGTCGTATTTCAGTCCGACTTCTGCCTGATATCCGTTTTCCGGTTTGAATACTTCCTCGTTGCGAGTAGGAGTAAAACGTTCCCCATTCGCGTCGATATAGATCACATTATCTTTATAGAAGGTACGGATCGGTTTGAAGAAGGAGGCAAATGAGGCATAGAGTGACGTATTCGGATGCGGAAGATAAACTGCTCCGAAGCGATAGGTCAATGCCTTGTTTCGGATTTGATTGAACAAGCCGTGTTCCTCATATTCGCGTTTGCCGGAAGGAGTCGTAGCTGAAGCTGACAGATAACGGAAGAAATCTCCCCGAAGGGCTGCCAGAACCTTCCATTGTTCGTTGAACTCGATCATATCTTGCAGATAAATGCTGTTGGCATAATGATGCGTAACTGTCGCTTTCGAGAATTTACTCGTCATATATCCCATGCTGTGCGGGTCATATACCGATACGTGGGAATACAGTCCGGGACCTTGTACGTCATCTCCCAGATTATATCCGCTATAGCTTGTCCGGTTGAGGGCAACAAACGAATATCCGCCCATGTAATTATGCTTGATCTCGCCGGTGTGGAAATGTCCGCTTAACTCCAACGAATTACTGACAGTCTTGGCTATATGAGAGAAACGGAGCGGGAAGGAGAGATAGACCGTGTCGAGGCAGATATATCTCTTTTCGGTCGGCGTCTTCCAGTAGTAATGGTCATAGATGGGCTCATCACTTTCCAAATAGTCGAGACTCTCCGTACCGAAGTAGTTGATGTCATCACTGGAAAAGGAGAGGCGGTCAACCAATTTCATCCTTTCCGAGAATCGGTGCGTATATTGTCCGGAGATATTCCAGCCATCGTTTCTCATAAAGTCGGATTCGTTGTTATAACGAGCTTTCCGATTCAGACCCGGCAGCATGTCGTTCTTGTGCAGGTACAGTTGATTGTCGGAAGTGTTGTAAACATCCTGAGCCATGATGTCGGGCAATCCGATTTCCGTTCCATAGAAGTCTCTGTTGAAACCGGCCCGAACATCAATTATGTCCTGCTCGCTGAGACGGGCGTTCAATGCCAGGTAACCGGAGAAACGGCTGTTTCCATTATCACGCCATCCTTCCTGGTCGGCGTAATTGACATGAGCATAATAGTTGACTGGTCCCAGCAGTTTGCCTCCTAATCCCAATGTGGCTTCTTTATTCTCGTAGCTGCCGTAGGCAACCCGTGCATTGAGTGTCTGCCGTTCGGTAGGAGCTTTCCGTACGATATTCAGGATTCCTCCAACGGCCGAATGCCCATATAAGACAGAGGCCGGGCCTTTCAGTAACTCAATGGATTCGACAGCCGAAAGATCCGGCACAGGATAGGAATTGTTGATGGCCGAACGCTCGTCTCGTACACCGTCGATCATCATCACGGCATGATCAAAACCTCGTACTGATATTTGCTGGAAAGCTCCGTAAGAAGTCTGTATCCGGATTCCCGGCATAAAACGGACAGCATCCTGGATATTGCGGATACCTCTTAATTCCAGACTTTTGGCTTCGATACCACTGACGGAAAGAGGCATATACTTCATCGGAACGTCGAGTTTGGTGATTTGGGGCCGGGCTTTCCGGGCTGTTTCTACAACAACTTCCTGCAAGTTGTAGGTGGTGTCGGTTGTAGGCGTACTCAATAGGTTTTCCTGGGCGTTTACAGCCCAAGTCAGACTTACGAGTGGTAAGATAATCCATTTTTTTTTTTCATGTGACAGGTATTTATAAATGATACATAGTTTCCCTAACCCGGAAGAAAACAGCTTTCTTCCGGGCAGAAAAACGAGATAAATAAGATCTTTAAAGGGAATGATTACTCTTTGTCGGCAGTGTAGGCCTTTTTCTTGTCGGAGATATCAATCAGCTTATGCTGGGTCATAAACTTGGCATGTTCGATAAAGATATCTTGAATGCCGGGATTCTGTCCTAAACCTTCAAGCAGGACACTAACCTGATAACCCTGCGATTCCAGCTCGGTCTTGATGTCACCTGCAATGTCGTTCTTGGCATGATCACCAGCCACAAACATAAAAGGAAGCAGTTGAATCTGTTTGATTTTCTTCTGTTCGCGGATCTTGTGCAAGGCATCGTCAAGTGTTGGATAGCCTTCTACGGTAGTAACTGCAAAATCCGGATATCCTTCGGCTTCCAGCATATAGTCGAGCATGGCATATTGGGCAGTGGCAGGTGTGTAAGTCCCGTGTCCGACGAGGAGAGTGATGGTTTTCTCCTTTCCTTTTTCTGCAAGGATCGAAACGACTTTCCGGTAATCGTCGGGAGCATACAAAAGAGGTGTACCCAGGCGGATATCCTTGAAGAGATCTTTCATCAGGGCAATGTCTTTACGGAGTGACTCCATTTCAATCCCGTCGATGATGTTAGTCGATTGTATGAGAATGTGTGTATAACCGTCGGCTTTGAGTTGCGCCAAAGCCTCTACCGGGTTTTTCTTGTAAACACCCTGTTTCGCCAGGCGGTTCATCACAATGCGCGAGGTATAAGCTTCCCGAAATTCGAGTTCCGGAAAGGCAGCTCGTGCTTTTTCGTTGATGGCATCGATCGTCAATGCCCGTGTATCATCGTGCGTAGTCCCGAAATGAACGAGTAACAGGGCGGCTTTGTCGCCTGCCTGCATCGTCTCAAACAGGTTGGAAGGAACGTAATTACCTTCCGTATGGGCATAAGCCGGCTGTAACAGACTTGTAGCCGCAGTCACGCACACGATGAAAAGTTTCTTTAGCTTCATCATATCCATGAGTTTTTAAGATGTAAAAAATGTCTTAGCATCAGTTCTCCGTTTATCCAATTCCCGGAATAAACATTCCTTAATTGTTATTCTGTTTAGGCAGGTTTCCTGGCTGCACCTCAAGAAGAATGGCCTTCCCATCGGCTGTACGATAGTGGCATGGAGTGTGTATTCTTCTCATTCGCAGGTGTCACAGTAGCGGGTACTGCTCCGGATTTACACCGGATTCCCTTTTCAAGTTCAGGCCGGAAAGCTATGAACTTCACCTAACGCCCGCAAAGGTAGGGATGTTTTTGAAATTGCGTCCTGTCGTTCCTGTTGTTTTAATATTTTTTAGGAAGGTATAAATGCCCGGATCACTTAACTGGGAGTAAAATTCTTTGATCTTTTAATTTTTTGACAGCTGTCGAAAAGCTTTACCACATTTGTCAAAAAGCTTTAGCACATATATGGAAAAGCTTTACGACATATATCAAAAAATTACATTCTTACGGCTAATTGCCTGTTTTTCTACTACCGGAAGGGTAAAATAAAGGGATAAATAATTCCTGAATAGAGAAAAAGCCCTACCTTTGTGCCCGTATTGGTGATATTACCCTCCATCCTGAGGGAATATAAAAGGGAATCCGGTGTGAATCCGGAGCAGTACCCGCTACTGTAAATTCCCTGCTCTATTTGAGCAGCAGCTATAGGAAATCACCGCTTTGCCACTGTTGTTGAGGCTTGGCTTTGATGACGGGAAGGTTCTTTCCTTAGGAACAAGTCAGGAAACCTGCCAGTACGTTTATAGTGAGAATGAACACTCTTTCGGGATGTAAAGAGCATTAGTTCACAAACATTTTTATTCATGGAAACAAAAAAGATGTTGCTAACCTTGCTGGTTGCAGGTTGCACGCAGGGCCTATTCGCACAAGAACGTGTTGTTACGGGCCGAGTGATTGACGCTGAAACAGGAAGACCGGTGTCGGGTGCCGCGATTCGCGTAGCAGAGAGTTTAACCGGATGTACAACCAACAACGAAGGTCTCTTCGAATTAAGTCTGCCTGAACATGCCGAACGGATCCGTATCTCTCATTTGGCGTATGAACCGGAGTCGTATCGTGTGACTCAAACCGACAAGAATATAGAAATCCGCCTTGTTGAACGATATGTAAATATGAATCCGGTGGTGGTGACGGGTACCGGAACACACCGAAGAATGGATAATACACCTATTCCGGTACAAGTATATTCAGCCAAGGACCTGCGGACAGCTAATGTGACGAACGTACAGGAAGCTATGATGAAGCTTAATCCCAGTGTGTCTTTTATGACAAACGGTATGGGAACAACCATGAGTATGAATGGTTTGACCGATCGCTATATTTTGGTCTTGGAGAATGGAAAACGTCTGGCAGGCGATGATACGTATACCCGTATTGACATGGCCAATGTGAAACGTATAGAAGTTTTAAGTGGTGCGGCTTCGGCGTTGTATGGTAGTGATGCCATCGCCGGTGTAATCAATATTATCACCGATGATGCCCAAAACAAAGCCAATGTTACCAGCAATACGCGTTATGGTAGCCATAACCAGTTTACTCAGTCGGTGAATGCCGATTTTCAGGTAGGAAAGTTCGGTTCGTTTACTTCCTACCAGCGCCAACAGTCGGATGGTTGGCAATTGAATCCGTATACGGAAGATGATGATGGTAATCTGGTGGCAACCAATAAGGAGGCATCAACGGCTTATCATTCCAATACGATCGGGCAACGCTTCACCTTCGATCCGACAGACAGGCTTTCATTCTATCTGCGTGGAAATATATACACCTATACAACCGATCGCCCCATGCCGATGGGAGATAATACGACCAACTACGACATGCGGCATGGTACTTATACATACGGAGCTGGCGCGCAGTATATGATCAATAAGAAATCCTATCTGAACGCGGATTATTTCTCAGACAATCACAGTACGTACAAAGATTACTTCACCGGCGATGATATGGGTACCAACGAGATGACCAAACGTATTCATCATCATAACCTGAATGTGAAAGGCATCTTCCAGCTGGGACAATATAACAAACTATCTACCGGATTTGAATACATTCGGGAAACGCTGAGCAGCGAGTCCGACAATATCGAATGGAAAGGTATTTCCACGATGGCTCTCTATGCCCAGGATGAAGTGAACTTCAACAAACATTTTCAAGGAGTCGTGGGACTTCGTTACATTTATCATCAGAGTTTCCACAGTTGTGCTACTCCGAATGTGGCCTTGTTGTATAAAGTAGGAGGTTTTAATTTCCGGGGTTCTTATGCTTCCGGATTCCGTTCGCCGGAACTGGCCGAATTATATACCTTCTCTGAATCCAAACGAACTTCACGTCTGACGATCGGAAATGAAAATCTGAAACCTGAAAAGAGTGATAACCTGACGTTGAGCGCTGAATATACAAACCGCAACTTCTCGGTATCTGCTTCCGGATTTTACAATCATATCCGTGATATGATCAATTACCGGGAATTCAGCAAAGAAGAAACAGACCGTTATAATCAGGAAAACGGAACGGATTTTGCCAGTGTACAGATTCGTGACAATATCCAGAGTGCAACAATCAAGGGCTTCAATGTCCGTTTTGATGCTTATATTGGAGCCGGATTCTCTATGAACGGCGGTTATACGTTTGTGGATGCGAAAGATAATATGAACGATCGTCCGGTGGACAAGAGTGTAAAACATAGTGGCGTGGTGGCTGCTCTATGGAATCATACCTGGAATAAATATACCTTGAATGTGAATTTCAACGGACGTATTCAGGGCGAACGCTTCTCACAAAGTTATGGATATGCACCGAAGTTTTCTCTTTGGAATCTGAATACATCCCATCGGTTTGTACTGAAAGATTTCATCCTTGAACCGGGAGTCGGTATCGAAAACTTGTTCGATTATGTGGACGATCGTCCGTATAATTCCAACTATGCCACGTTGACGCCCGGACGTACTTACTACGTCAGTTTGTTGGTCAAATTCAATAAGTGATGCGCAGACGAGGTTTCCTTCGAATGATAATCGGGCTGATTGCCTGCCTGGCTTGCTGGCACTCGCTTCAAGCCAAGGTAGGACGGGAGTTTGTCGCTTCGGATATCCGTGAATCGATGCAGAAAGGTGATAAGCTGGCCATTCTGATGGTTCATTTCGGGAGTGCTTATCCGGAAGCCCGTGAATCTCTTGAACGGATGAATGAACAGGTACGCCAGGCATTCCCGCAAGTAGAAGTTCGTCAGGCTTACAGTGCCCGCAGTATAGTCAATCGTGTGCGCCGTCAGGGAATCTGGATCGAACATACGGCAGATGCTTTGATCTCTCTGAAGAAAGAAGGATATACGCATGTTGTAGTACAACCTTCAATCGTGATAGAAGGAGTGGAAATGGAAGCCTTGCGTCGCGATGTGGAATTGCGGAAAGGTCTGTTTAAGGAAATTCGTATTGGTAATCCGTTGTTGTATGATGATACGGACTATGAGGCTGTGATAAAAGCATTGACCGGCAGTTCTGTGGCTTCACGCTCCGGTGCCAAGCTGTTGATTGCTAACGGAACCTATCATGCCAGTAATGCAGCCTATGCTAAATTAGGCTATATGTTGCAGTTGTCCGGGCATAAAGACTATTTTGTCGGGACTCGCGAAGGCTTCCCAACTTTAGAGACAGTCATGGTCAGCTCCAGGCAGGTAAATACAAACAAGTGACGTTACTGCCTTTTATGTTTGTCTTGATCAAATCCAACGAAAACCGTGTCTCTGCCTCATGGCAGGAAGGTTTGGAAAAAGCAGGATTCAAGGTTAGTCTGGAGGCCAAAGGATTGAGCGACTACGAAGCTATCCGTCGTTTGTTGGTCGAACACATTCAGTTTGCCTTTGCCTATAAACGAATTTCAGTCAATGAACGGAAGGAAATGTTCGGTAGGTTTTAGCCATTAGATGTGGATTATTAAATAAAAAAATAAGTTGGCATTAGGCTTTTGTTCCTGTGACAACAACATTCCCTTTGGTGATTATACAACAGATAAGCCAAGACGGTATCCTTGTCCGGTCAAATTCGTCCAGTTGGTTCTCTCTTGGCTGGATTACATTTTCTATACGTCAGCCCGGGTCATCATGCCATTGCCGAAGGGCGATACTCGCAAGTTGACGAAACGGGATGTTTCGACAGCCCGTTTGCTTGACGAACTATCGTGTGTTTTTACTACACAAGAACTTTATGATGTGTTCTCTAAACACAAGATGTCTCAGAGCACAGCCAAACGGACACTAGCCAAATGGATAAACAGTAAACTGGTAGAAAAGACGGCTCATGGCAAATACCATAAAATAGGATGTGTAGAAGAGGTGGTGACCAATGAAGCGATCCCTACACCAGAGCCACTGCATCACTGGGACTACTAAGTGAACTTTTGAACTTTTGAGCTTTCTGAACTCTTAACAAGAGGAAACTTCTTTTCGAAGAGGCTTCCTCTTGCTTGCTTATTGCCCCACTTCTTCTCTTGCCGTTATCGGTAAGAAAAATTACAACGAATCCGGATTCCGGAAATACATATTATTAGGATCTGTTTTCTCTCTCAGTTTCTGCCAGGTACTAGAAGAGATGTTTGATAGCTTTAAGATATTGATTTGCGAATAGCTTTATTTGATAAATCCATCAGGATCCTAACAATTCAATTTCTTGATTTTCTACATCATAAACCCAATAACACTTGTTTTCACTTTCCATATCCTTGGCTATGATAAGTACTTGGTTCCCCCATATCGCAAAGGGAGAGCAGTAGTTATCTTCCACGACATATACTTCCTTCTTTTCTATATGCGCTGTCTTTTTTTCCTGAAATTCTTTTGGATGCAAGCCTGATAAATCTTCAGGATACAACAAGCGATATCCATTATCAGGATAGGCAACTGCCAATAACCGGTCGCTTTGGTTATTATATACAAAGAATGTATCTGGAGTCTCTATCAGCCATAATAAAGTTTGTCGGACTTGTACAAATTTAGACTCACTGATTCTTTGATTCCTTGAGAATAGCATAGTATCCGTATTCGTCAACCTATCAAACATTTTAAAATTTAAGTAGGTATCCGATTTTCCATGCGTAGTTTCTTTTCTCTCGATGAGAGGTAACACCCAATAGTGTTTGAATGGGAATAAACTTCCTTGTAGGGTATCGACCGAAAGTGATTTATCCTCCTTATTTTCCTCCTCTGTCTCAGGCATAAATCTACCTAATCTGGCCCGGTAGCCCCGTTCCTCATTCGAGAAAAATCCGATTTCAATTACAGCCAATGTAACGAGAACAGACAGAATACAAATACACGTTCTTGTTATCACATTAACCGTACGTAGCGAAAACAGATTCCTTAAAAACTTTTTAAACATGACTTACAAAAGTGGTTATAGTTGGTTATAAAATAATTCTTATCTCATTTGTCAAAATAAATATCATAATCCCATTCCATTTCCTGCTTAATAATATGCATAGAAGACTTGACATAATCTGATATAAATAATTCCACTTTCAAAGAATCCCCCACAAATACAGAATATATATTTGCCATAGATCCCTCAAGTTTATAAACAGAATCTTGCGCCATAAAAAAGGGAAATAAATCCGGATTGTAAGCATCTTTATAAAGAGCCAAACGATACTTTTCGTTTTTCATCATATCTATCCGTCCATACCATTCACCATCCTTTTCCTTAAAAATACCATACGGTCTTTCCACATCTTCCCGCAATGATGGATGCAACGACCCAATCTCTTTCTGAACTAATTCCAGCCATAACTGTTGCTCTTCAGAAGAGTCATAAGTGAGTGCAATTACCTTTCCTCCTGCTACCCAAAAATAATAGCCATTACGAAACGAATACCCCCGCCAACCATACGGTTCCCATTCTTCAAATCTCGTTTCCCGCAATATCAGTTTCAACGAATCATCCCAAATAATTGGAGTATAACGCACGAAATCTACCGAATCCCGAATATCTGGCAAAGGATAATCCCGCTCTATCGGATAATAGAATAGCGAAGCTAACCTTTGCAAATCGCCTTCCTTTCCATATTCGATTAATTTCATAATCGTAATACTATCTTTGGGAGTTACCTTTTCATAGCTGTATTCTTCCTCTTTCTCCGGTTGTATTTCCTGATGTTTGGAATTACAATTGGTCAGGAATAAGAAAAATACAGCCATATAAACATAATAGATTTTCATAACAATCAATTCACAAATCATTAATCACAAAAGTATTTGTTACGGTATTCTTCTGATTTCAACTTCTTTCTTAGTCTGTACTTTCTTGTTCCTTTTTCTCTGCGGTACCAAACAGCCTTTTCCAAAAGGTTACTAAATTAGATTGTTTTTGTTCCATACTAGATTTTTTTTATTGTTACTGATGGTATTTTTATTGTACAACTGTATTCTCTGTTAGAATAGAGTATCTAAAATTTTAGTAGATGACAAAAAATAAATTTTGTCGTTTATTATAT
>CDZI01057892.1_pt1 | contig 17824 bp, 15 predicted proteins | sample 554811 | NCBI WGS metagenome assembly CDZI01 (sample SAMEA3182110, study PRJEB8094) | gut metagenome | biome: human; feature: gut; material: Stool; isolation source: human stools | place: Canada | collected 2013-04-23
GACCAGTCGTCTCCCTCCCCCCGGAGGGTAAAGGTGTGCTTGATACCGAACTGCTCCGAGGGCAGGCCATTCAAGCCCTTGAAATAGACCACATTATTCTCCCGGAGCACCAGGTCCACGTCGCCCTCGGTCTCCTCGGAGGGTGTAATGGATACGCACCGGAGGGAGTAGCTGTATGAGGTCATGGTCAGGTCGATGGGCGAGAGCTTGCGGATGACGCACAGGCCGTGCCAGATATTCTTGTGGTAGAGCGTCTCCTCACTGTCGGCAAACAGCACGGCCGGGTCAATGACCCGCAGGTCGGCAATGGACTGGTAGTAACAGTCCATGAAATCCAGCAGCAAAAGCTCCTGCCCCACGGTCATGCCCTGGGCCGCCGCGCCACTAATGCGCTCAAAGTCGGCACTGACGGTCTGGGGTTCTCCGCCGGTCCAGGGCGCGCCGGCAGTGCGCTGCCAGACCTGCGTCTCGTCAACGTCAGCGGTCAGGTGCTGCTCCTCCGGCTCCTCCTGCTTCCCCTCCGGTGAGGTGTCGGTCGTGTCTCCGGTGATGGTAAAGCAGCCGGTCAGGCTCAGCAGCAGGGCCAGCAGCAGAAATAACAGCAGAAAACGCTTCATAGTATGTCCTCCATCGGGGGTCCGGTCGGTTTTTCTGTGTACTCGAAGACATTATAGCAAAAGAGGGGCCGCTTCGCAATGCGAAGCGGCCCCTGCAAACATTAAATTTTTATTTCGCGTACTCCACGACCTTCGTCTCGCGCAGGACGTGTACCTTGATCTGGCCGGGATATTCCAGTTCGCTTTCGATGCGCTTGGCCAGCTCCCGCGCCAGAATGACCATCTCGTCCTCGCTGACCTGCTCGGGCTTGACCATGACGCGGACCTCACGGCCGGCCTGGATGGCATAGCTCTTCTCAACGCCGGGATAGCTGCCGGTGATCTCCTCCAGCTTTTCCAAACGTTTAATATAATTTTCTAGGTTCTCGCGCCGCGCACCCGGGCGGGCCGCGGAAATGGCGTCCGCCGCCTGCACCAGGCAGGCCACCAGGGTCCTGCACTCCACGTCGCCGTGGTGGGCCTGGATGGCATGGATGATGTCTTCCTTCTCGCGGTACTTGCGGGCGTATTCCACACCCAGCGCCACATGGGTACCCTCGAATTCATGGTCCAGGGCCTTGCCGATATCGTGCAGCAGGCCGGCGCGCTTGGCAGCCTGCACATCGGCGCCCAGCTCCGCGGCCATCATGCCGGCGATATGGCTGACCTCGATGGAGTGCTGCAGCACGTTCTGGCCGTAGCTGGTACGGTAGTGCAGCTTGCCCAGTAGCTTCTGCAGCTCCGGGTGCAGGCCGCGGACACCGGTCTCCAGCACGGCGCGCTCGCCCTCGGCGCGGATGACGCCGTCCACCTCGCGGCGGGCCTTCTCCACCATTTCCTCGATGTGTGTGGGGTGGATGCGGCCGTCGGCAATAAGCTTTTCCAGGGCCAGCCGCGCGATCTCGCGGCGGACCGGCTCGAAGCAGGAGACGGTGATAGCCTCCGGCGTGTCGTCGATGATCAGATCCGCGCCGGTAAGCGTCTCCAGCGTGCGGATGTTGCGGCCCTCGCGGCCAATGATGCGGCCCTTCATCTCGTCATTGGGCAGCGGCACCACGCTGACGGTGATCTCGGCCACGTGGTCGGCGGCGCAGCGCTGGATGGCGGTGGCCACGATCTCGCGGGCACGCTGGTCGGCCTCGTCCTTGGCGCGGGCCTCGATCTCCTTGATCTTCAGCGCCGTTTCGTGGGTGACCTCGGACTCCACCTGGGCGATCAGGTAATCCTTCGCCTGCTCGGCAGTGAAGCCGGAAATGCGCTCCAGCATCTCGGTCTGGCTGCGCTTGATGAGCTTGATCTCCTCCTGCTCCTTGTCCAGAGCTGCGTGCTTCTGGGCCAGAGCCTCTTCCTTCTTTTCGATCATCTCGGTCTTGTGATCGAGGTTCTCTTCCTTCTGCTGCAGGCGGCGTTCCTGCTTCTGCTGTTCGGCGCGGCGTTCCTTGACTTCCTTCTCGTACTCGCTGCGGTTCTTCAAAATCTCTTCTTTTGCTTCAAGGAGTGCTTCTCTCTTTTTGTTTTCAGAGCTCTTGATGGCCTCGTTGACGATACGCAGAGCTTCCTGCTCGGCGTCTTCGATCTTGCGCTGGTCGTTCTTTTCCTTGCGGCGGCGGATAAGCGTGCAGGCCGCAAAGCCCAGAACGAGGGCGACAGCGAACGAGAGGATGGCCACGATCCAGCCAGTTGTGGTCATGGTACATTCCTCCTATGTTGTTATTGGGTTTTTGCGTCGGCACAAAATATGGTGCCGGATGACAACCGGGGCGGAAAGGCTCCTATGCCCCGATAATGATCCTTTACTATATTAAACATATTATGGTCAACTGTCAAGGGCAAAGTAAACTTTTCTTTTGTCGTTTTTCAGGCAAGGCACCGTATCTGTTGGGTCACTGAATGAAATCGGCGTAAGCGTAGCCCAGACGGCCTTGGTAACCCACCGTGTACCACTCCTGATAGCGACCGTAGACAATGAGCTTTGCACCGTTGGGCAAGAGTGTGACCACCTCGGCCCGGGCGCCAGGGGCCGCACGAAGGTTCAGCGGACCTCCGCCCGGCGTCTGCACCGTGCCCTGCCAGGGTGTTATGGGTGTGACGAAAGGCAGGCCGAAGTACTCTGTCAACGACAGCACCAAATTGGCGGCAATGGCCTGGATATTGCCCTCGATCCAACGGGCATCAGCGGTGTTGTCGTGGTAGCCCAGCTCCAGCAGTACGGAGGGCATATAGGGCTGGCGGACCTCGCCCAGCGTGGTGGTGGCACGGGCATAGACCTTGTCCGGCAACGGATAGATGTCTTTTAAGTTTTTTACAAAAATGTCCGCCGCGCGGCGGCCATTAGCACTGGTGGGATAATAAAAAGCGATGACACCGCGGACGGCGCCCTCCTTGGTACCATCGGTGCTGCCGTTGGAGTGAAGCGCCAAATAAAAATCGTAACTTCCAGAATTTGCCAGGCGGATGGAGCTGGCGGCGGTCATGTCGGGGGTGTTGCGGGTAAAACGGATGGTGTTGGCCAAAAGATAGGGCTCCATGGCGTCGGCAATTTGGTTCATAAAGTACTCTTCTGAGCCGTTTCCGGTGATATATGGGTTATATTCCTGGGTAGATGGACTTAAAAAGATACGCGGCATGGCAGTTCCTCCTATACTTGTTCTGTGCGTTTTACTATACTTTGTCTGTACTTCAGCGATACTTTATTTATACATCGTATGGAAATATGCTTGTCTTTGTGCTATACTTGGAAGAAATTTTCCTGTACAAAAGGAGTAACCGCCATGAAAGCTGCCAGACCGTATCCCATCGTCACCATCACCCCCAAGGGGGAGCGCGCCATCGTGGACGGACACCCGTGGGTCTATGAGGGTGAGGTGCTGTCGGTCAGCGGCACGCCGGAGGACGGCGGCCTGGTGGATGTGGTGTCGAAAAAGGGCAGCTGGCTGGGCTGCGGGTTCTATAACAGCGCGTCCAAAATACGGGTGCGGCTGGTGACGCGGAACGCCAACGACGACCCGGCGGGGGATGCCTTCTGGGAACGGCGGCTGCGCTACGCCTGGGACTACCGCAAAACGGTGATGGGCGAGGCGGACAGCCGGTGCTGCCGCATTATCTTCGGGGAGGCAGATGGCTTTCCGGGGCTGACGGTGGACCGGTTCGAGCGCGTGCTGGTGGCCCAGGTGCTGAGCCTGGGCATGGAACGCATCAAGGAACGGGTGCTGCCGCTGTTGGTACGCATCCTGCGGGAGGACGGGCAGGTCATCCGGGGCGTGTACGAACGCAACGACGCTGCCCTCCGGACGCTGGAGGGCATGGCGCAGGGCAAGGGCTGGCTGGCGCTGCCCGGCGAGGCCGCGCCGGAGGGCACCGCCGAGGACATCACGGAGAACGGCATACGGTACACGGTGGACTTTGAGAACGGGCAGAAGACCGGGTTCTTCCTGGACCAGAAGTACAACCGGCTGGCGGTGGCGAAGCTGGCAAAGGGCAGGACGGTGCTGGACTGCTTCACCCACACCGGCTCCTTCGCCCTGAACGCCGCAAAGGGCGGGGCGAAGCGCGTGACCGCCGTGGACGTGTCGCAGTTCGCCGTGGACTGCGCGGCGGAGAACGCGCGGAAAAACGGGCTGGACGGCGTGATGGACTGCGTGTGCGCCAACGTGTTCGACCTGCTGCCGCAGCTGGCGGAGCAGCCGCGGAAATACGACTTCATCATACTGGACCCGCCGGCCTTCACCAAGAGCCGCAGGACCATACACAACGCCATGACCGGGTACAAGGAGATCAACTACCGGGCCATGAAGCTGCTGCCCCGGGGCGGATATCTGGCCACGTGCTCGTGCAGCCACTTCGCGTCGGAGGCGCTGTTCATCAAGATGCTGCGGGACGCCGCCCGGGACGCGGGGGTGCAGCTGCGGCAGATCGAGGCGCGGCAGCAGTGCGCCGACCACCCCATCCTGTGGGGCGTGGAGGAGACGAACTATCTGAAATTCTTTATTTTTCAGGTGGTGTGACGGGGTTTTTGTTGCCATCGCGGCAAACGTGTGGTATTCTGTCTTTTATGGTATGTATCTGAAAGGGAGGGCGCTCCTTGGGACGTTTACAGGATAAGCGGCTGTTTCTGCTGGACATGGACGGGACCATCTATCTGGACGACCGGCTGTTCGACGGGGTAACGGCCTTTCTCTCCCGCATACGGGAGAAGGGCGGACGGTATCTGTTTTTGACCAACAACTCCTCCAAAGGTGTGGAGGGCTATATAGAAAAGCTGAACGGCATGGGCATCGCCACCGGGCGGGAGGACTACCTGACCTCGGTGGACGCGGCCGTCGACCTGCTGCGAAGGCGGTATCCGGGACGCCGGTGCTACGTGCAGGGGACCCGGTCCTTTTACGATCAGCTGGCAGCGGCGGGGATACCCGTCACCTGTGACCGGGAGGACGGCGCGGAGATCCTGCTCAGCGGCTTTGACCGGGAGCTGACGTTTCAGAAGCTGGAGGACGCCTGCATATTGCTGAACCGGGGCGTCACCTGGCTGGCCACGAACCCGGACTGGGTGTGCCCCACCTGGTACGGCTCGGTACCGGACTGCGGCAGCGTATGCGAGATGCTGCACCGGGCCACCGGACGGGAGCCGGAGTTCATCGGCAAGCCCCGGCCCGCCATGGTGCAGCTGGCGCTGGAGCGGACCGGGTATCCGCCGGAGGCGGCGGTGCTGCTCGGCGACCGGCTGTACACGGACATCGCCTGCGCGGTGAACGCCGGGATCGACAGCGTTTTCGTGCTGTCCGGCGAGGGGACACGGGACGACATTGAAAGAGACGGCATACGCCCCACATGGGTGTACGACGATATCAACGCGGTATTCCGCGCGTGGGAGGAGACACCATGAAGCTGAATTACAAGCGCACCATTCTGGTCGGCTTTGCTTTTTTCCTGATCTGCGCCTTCTGGCAGGCCTATGACAACACAGTGCCGTTGATCCTGACCAACAAATTCGGCATGAGCCAGACCTGGTCCGGCGTCATTATGGCGCTGGACAACGTGCTGGCGCTGTTCCTGCTGCCGCTGTTCGGACACATCTCTGACAAGTGCACCCACCCGAGAGGGCGGCGGACGCCGTTCATCGTGGTGGGCACGCTGATCGCGGCGGTGGCGCTGATCGCGCTGTCCTTCGCGGACAACGCGCAGCTGAAGCGGCTGGACAAGGTGTCCGCCATTGACGACCCGGCGGCGCTGACGGTCATCTATAACGAGCAGAAGGACGCCACGCTGCTGTCCCCCAGCGGCGAGAGCTTTATTCTGGGGCATAAATTCACGGAGGCGGAGTTCACCGCCATCCGCAGCCAGACCGTCACCCCGGAGGGCAAGACCGTCACCGATCCGGCGTACACCAACTACGTGGTGCCGGCGCGGCAGGCCTGCGCCCGGGACGCGGCGGCGGCCAATCCCGGCGCGCTGGTGGTGTTCGTGGGGCTGCTGCTCATCATTCTGCTGAGCATGGCCACGTTCCGTTCCCCGGCGGTGGCGCTGATGCCGGACGTGACGCCCAAACCCCTGCGGTCCAAAGCCAACGCCGTCATCAACCTGATGGGCAGCGCCGGCGGCATCATCGTGCTGGCGCTGGGTATGGTGTTCGCCACGGCGTCGGTGAGCAACAGCATGATGAGCTACACGGGCTACTTCGGCGTCATCGCGGCGCTGATGCTCGCGGCGCTGGTGGTGTTCATGCTGACGGTGCGGGAGCCGGAGTGGGCAAAGGAGATGCAGGCGCAGTCCGTGGCCGCGGGCATTGAGGACGCGGAGGAGACGGCGCACCCCAACGAGGGACGGAAGCTGTCCGCTGACGAGGTAAAGAGCCTGCTGCTGATATTGCTGAGCATCGTGCTGTGGTTCTTCGGCTACAACGCCGTGACCAGCAAATACTCGGTATACGCCAGCAACATCCTGCACAAGGACTACAACCTGACGCTGATCATCGCCCAGGCGGCGGCCATCGCGGCCTATCTGCCGGTTGGCTTCATCGCCGGGAAGATCGGACGGAAGAAGACCATTCTGGCCGGCGTGGTGATGCTGACCGTGGCCTTCGGCGTGGCCGGGTTCCTGACAGCGGACAGCCCCGCGGCACTGATGAACGCCATGTTCGCCCTGGCGGGCATCGCCTGGGCCACCATCAACGTCAACTCCTTCCCCATGGTGGTGGAGCTGGCCTCCGGCGGCGATGTGGGCAAGTACACAGGCTTTTACTACACGGCGTCCATGGCGGCGCAGGTGGCCACGCCCATGGTGTCGGGACTGCTGATGGACAAATTCGGAATGCACGTGCTGTTCCCCTACGCGGCGGTGTTCACGGCGCTGGCCTTTGTGACCATGCTGTTCGTGAAGCACGGCGACAGCAGGGAGGTGCCGAAGCAGACTGCCGCGGCGGGCACAGAGGACGCCGGGGCTATTGACAATACGGTGGAGGAGCTGACAAACGACTGATGAAAGCGATCATAATTATCATTATTGTACTGCTGGTGCTGTTCTGGCTGTATCTGCTGTGCCTGCGGTGCCGGCGGGGCAAGATGGACCAGGCGTATTTCCGGCAGTGGCGGTATGCCCACCGGGGCCTGCATGACAGGGAGAAGGGTATTCCGGAGAACTCCATGGCGGCGTTCAAACGGGCGGCGGCCAACGGTTTCGGCGCGGAGCTGGACGTGCACCTGATGAAGGACGGCAAGCTGGCCGTGATCCACGATGCCTCCCTGCTGCGGACAGCGGGCGCGGACGTGGAGATCGAGGACCTGACCGCGGAGGCGCTGGAGCAGTACCCGCTGGAGGGGACGGAGCAGAGGATCCCCCTGCTGGAGGAGGTGCTGCCGCTGTTCACGGACCGGGCGCCGCTGATCGTGGAGCTGAAGGCGGAGCGCGGCAACGCCGAGGCGCTGGCCGCGGCGGCCAGCAAGGTGCTGAAGAAGTACAAGGGCGCGTACTGCGTGGAGTCCTTCGATCCCCGGTGCCTGATGTGGCTGTGGCAGAACGAGCCGGATATTCTGCGGGGACAGCTGAGCGAGGATTTCTCCGCCCACGGGGACGCGCAGCACCTGCCCGGCGGTATCCGGTGGATCCTGGCGAACCTGCTGCTGAACGTGCGGACGCGGCCGGACTTCATCGCCTATCGGTTCGAGGACCGGGGCAATCTGTCCCTGCGGCTGTGCCGGGGCTTCTACAAGGTGCAGGAGGCCAGCTGGACCGTGCGGGACAGGGAGACTATGGAAAAGGCCGAGGCGGCCGGGAACCTGGTCATCTTTGAACATTTTGACCCCAGGGGGTAACGGACTATGCGCGTGATCACGGGAACTGCCAGAGGCAGGGTATTGAAGGAGCTGGAGGGGCTGGAGACACGGCCCACCACCGGCAAGGTGAAGGAGAGCCTGTTCTCCATCATACAATTCGACATCGAGGGACGGCGGGTGCTGGACCTGTTCGCCGGCACCGGACAGCTGGGCATCGAGGCCCTGAGCCGGGGCGCGGCGGAGTGCGTGTTCATCGACCGGCGGGCGGACGCGGTGAAGCTGATACAGGAAAATCTGACGCTGTGCCGCCTGGCGGACAGGGCCAGGGTGCGGCAGGGGGACGCGCTGCCGTATCTTCGCAGCGGGGAGAAGTTCGACATCGTGTTTCTGGACCCGCCCTACGCCAGCGGGCTCTTGCAGCAGGCGCTGACGGATATCGCAGCGTTTGACATTTGCCGTGCACATGGTATAATCATAGCAGAGAGCGCGGTGGATACGGTGCTGCCGGAGATGCCCGCGCCCTATGCCCTGTATCGGGAGTACAGATACGGCAAGATCAAGCTGACGGTGTATCATCGCGGCGGAAATGAGGATACGGAATGAATATCGCCATTTACCCCGGCAGCTTTGACCCCATCACGCTGGGACACCTGGATATCATCCGCCGGGCGGCGCGGTGCTTTGACAAGGTGTGCGTGTGCGTGATGGTGAACTGCCAGAAGCAGCAGCCTATGTTCACGCCGGAGCGCCGGCTGGAGCTGATCCGCCAGTCCGTGGCGGACATCCCCAACGTGGAGGTGGAGAACTGGTCCGGGCTGCTGGCGGACTTCGTACGCAGCAAGGACGCGCACATTCTGGTGAAGGGCGTGCGGAACTGCGCCGACTGGGAGCTGGAGGCCCAGATGGCGCGCATCAACGGCGGTATCTGTCCCGGGCTGGAGACGGTGCTGCTGCCCGCCAGTGCGGCGTATGAGCACTTCAGCTCCACCATGGTGCGGGAGATGATCCGCTACCACCAGCCATTGGAAAAGTATGTACCGGCGCCGGTCGCCGAGGAATTGATGCGGCAGCGGGGTTGAGCCTCCCGGCGCCGACAAAAAGAAAGGAACGGACCGCACTATGGAAGAGAAAGATGTACAGCGCCTGTTGGATATGCTCTACGGCATGATCGACGAGGCAAAAAGCGTGGCCTTCAGCTCTGACAAATGTATCATCGTCCGGGACGAGGCGCTGGATCTGCTGGATGAGATCCGGGCCAAGCTGCCTCTGGAGCTGAAAAAGGCCCAGGAGCTGATCGCCGCCCGCAGCGAGTATGTGGCCGGGGCCAAGAAGGAGGCGCAGGAGGTACTGCGTCAGGCGGAGCTGGATGCCCGCACCATCGTGTCCGAGAGCGAGACACTGCAGCTGGCACGCCAGAAGAGCAGCGAGATCATCCGCCGGGCCGAGGACCGCAGCAAGGAGCTGTATCACGTGGCCAACACCTACACCGAGGACGCGCTGCGCCGCACCGAGGAGGCCATCCAGGCCGCGCTGACCGAGGTGCAGGAGTCCCGGGCGCGGTTCCGGGCCGCCAGCAAGGAGCAGATGCAGGCCCAGCGCCAGCAGCTGAACAGCTCTGCTGCGGAAAAAGGCGGCGACAGCCAGCAGTAAACCGGCGGCGCTTTTCCACCGGAAGGGCGGCGCGGGCTGTATACTTTGTGGAAAATCTATAAAATCCACATAAATTTTTCTGCGATTTCCACAAGAAAGCCTCATCTTGTGTTAACAGTCTCCGGCGGGCACAAAATCTTGTGCCCGCCGGAGTTTTCCGTTTATGTCCATCGAACAAACGTTTTGAAAAGTGGTAAAATCTGGTAGAAAACCGGCGGAATATCCGGCTTTTTCCGTGGCGGTAGACATAATTTCCCCTTGCAATTTTGCCAGGGATTATGTATACTAACCTCGTTAGTGGTGAATTGTGGGGGCAATATCCACATTTGTGGGGGATATTCCCACGGTTTTCCACCGGGGACTATTTTTTTCGGAAGGAGGCGGACCCATGACCGGTCAGTATGCACACACGATCGACGCCAAGGGGCGCCTCTTTATTCCCGCCGCGCTGCGGAAGGAGCTGGGCCAGACGTTCCACATCACCGTGGGGCAGGACCGCTGCCTGTCGGTGTACTCCGATGAGAGCTGGGCGGTGTTTATGGACAAGCTGAAGGCGCTGTCCTACAACGAGGTAAAAAAGCTGCGGGCGCTGTTCGCCTACGCGGCGGACTGCGAGCCGGACGGCCAGGGACGCATCCTCATCCCCGCCAAGCTGCGGGAGTATGCGGGGCTGACCAGAGAGGTCGTGGTCATCGGCAGCTTTGACCGGGCGGAGATCTGGGACGCTGAGCGCTGGGCCGCCGTGGAGAACGATGCCTTTGCCTCCGGCGAGCTGGAGAGCGCCATGGCGGAGATGGGCCTGTGAGCACCGTGACGCAGGAGAAGGACTACGGCCATGTGCCGGTGCTGCTGCACGAGTGCCTGGACGCGCTGGCCATCAAGCCCGACGGCATCTATGTGGACGGCACGCTGGGCCGGGCGGGTCACTCGCTGGAGATCGTAAAACGGCTGACCACCGGACGGCTCATCGGCATCGACCGGGATGAGACGGCCATTGCCGCCGCGCGGGAGCGTCTGGCGGACTACGGGGACCGGGTAACGCTGGTCCACAGCAATTTTGACCGCATCGGCGACATTCTCGCCGACTTGCACATAGACGGGGCGGACGGTATGCTGTTCGACCTGGGCGTTTCCTCCCCACAACTGGACGACGCGGAACGGGGCTTCAGCTATATGCACGACGCGCCGCTGGATATGCGGATGGACCGGACGGCGTATCTCACCGCCCGGGAGGTGGTGAACAGCTGGAGTTATGAGGAGCTGCGGCGCATCCTGTTTGAGTACGGCGAGGAGCGCTACGCGCCGGCCATCGCCAAGCGGATCGTACAGCACCGGGAGCAGCAGCCTATCGAGACGACGCTGGAGTTGGTGGACATCATCAAGTCCGCTATGCCGCCACAGGCGCTGCGGGAGAAGCAGCACCCGGCCAAGCGGAGCTTTCAGGCCATACGCATCGCCGTCAACGGCGAGCTGGACGCCCTGCCGCCCATGCTGGAGGCGGCCGCGGCGCATCTGAACACAGGCGGGCGCCTGGCGGGGATCTCCTTCCACTCGCTGGAGGACCGGATCATCAAGAAGACCTTGCAGGAGCTGGCCACCGGCTGCATCTGCCCGCCGGAGTTCCCGGTGTGCGTATGCGGCAGGAAGCCGAAGCTGAAGCTGGTGAGCCGGAAGCCCATCGTATCCGGCGAAGAGGAATTGGCGCACAACCCCCGCGCACGCAGCGCCAAGCTGCGGGTGGCGGAGAAGGTATAACAGCAAAGCATCGGCGGAAAAGAACCACATCCGGCGAGTTATTTTTCGCCGAGACGCGGCGCAGACGTGCAGCCATACTTTGTGTATGGCAAGCGACTGCAACAAAGTATCGGCGGAAAAGAGCCACATCCGGCGAGTTATTTTTCGCCGAGACGCGGCGCAGACGTGCAGCCATACTTTGTGTATGGCAAGCGACTGCAACAAAGTATCGGCGGAAAAGAGCCACATCCGGCGAGTTATTTTTCGCCGAGACGCGGCGCAGACGTGCAGCCATACTTTGTGTATGGCAAGCGACTGCAACAAAGTATCGGCGGAAAAGAACCGCATCCGGCGAGTTATTTTTCGCCGAGACGCGGCACAGACGTGCAGCCATACTTTGTGTATGGCAAGCGGCTGCAACAAAGTATCGGCGGAAAAGAACCGACGGAGGAAGGAGGGAGTTTTACATGGCCAACTATCGTCACGGCGCCACCTACGGCAGCCTGGCATATGACCTGGACGCGCTGGCGCGGGAAAAGCAGCTGGACGAGGCCGGAAAGCTCCCCCAGAAGAAGGTACGGCCGGCGCAGCCGGAGGTACAGCCGGTACAGCGGCGGCAGAGCGCGGCACGGGCCGCGGTGCGCCCCTCCCCTGTTCTGCTGCTGGGAACGGTGCTGGTGGTGGGCATGGTCATCGCGCTGATGCTGTGCTATGTGAAGCTGACCGGCATTTCCGATAATGTGTCCTCCATCAAGCGGGAGATCTCCGCCCTGGAGGAGGAGCACGTGGCGCTGCTGACGGCGTATGAGCGCACCTTCGATCTGGCCACCGTGAAGGCGGCGGCGGAGGCGGCGGGTATGTCCAAGCCCAGCAGCGGCCAGATACAGTACATCGACCTGTCCGGTGCGGACAGCGTGGAGGTATACGCCGCGGGCGGCGCGGCGGCGCTGAACGGCTTTACCGAAAAGGCAGAGTCGCTGTGGGCGTATGTACTGGAATATTTCCGCTGAGGGAAAGTATAGTATAAGCGCGAGGAGTAAGAAGGCGACTTCTTGCTCCTTGCTTGGTCTATAACAGCAGGGCGCGGCGGCGCCGGAGCAGGGTCCGACGGCAAAACAGGAGGCACTATCGTGGCAGAAAACCAAAATTCCAACCGAAAAAACGAGAACGTACGGCGGGCCAACCGGATCATTCAGACCCGATCCTTTGTACTGATGATCCTGATGGGCGTCGTGATGTTCGTGCTGCTGTTTTTCCGGCTGTTCGACCTGCAGATCACCCGGCATGAGGAATTGCAGGGCAAGGCTGTGAACCAGCAGACACGGCGGACGGTGGTGACGGCTAACCGGGGCACCATCTATGACGCCGGCGGCAACATTCTGGCGATCTCCTCCAGCGCGGAGACCATCATTCTCTCCCCGCTGGAGATCGACAACGCGGTGAACGACACGGAAGATCCCGTCAGCTGGACGAAGGAGTCTCTGGCGGCAGGGCTGGCGGAGATCCTGGGCAAGGACGCCTCGGCCATCCGGAAACGGATGGACAACGTGAAGTCCCAGTATGAGGTCATACAGCTGCGGGCGGACGAGGACACGGCGGCCAAGGTGCGCTCGTATGTGGACGAGAACAAGATCGCGGGCGTACACCTGGTGGCGGACACGAAGCGGTACTATCCCTACGGCTCGCTGGCGGCGCAGGTCATCGGCTTCGTGGGCGACGAGAACACGGGACTGTATGGGCTGGAGGCCTATTACGAGAAGGAGCTGGAGGGACAGAGCGGACTGGTCATCTCCTCCAAGGATCAGGCGGAGAACGATATGCTGTATACCTATGAGCAGTATTTCGCCGCCAAGAACGGCAGCGACCTGACGCTGACGCTGGACACCACCATCCAGTACTATCTGGAAAAGGGCATCGAGAGCATGGTGGATAAGTTCTCCGCCGCCAACGGCGCCAGCGGCATCGTGATGGACGCCAAGACCGGCGGCATACTGGCCATGGCGTCGTATCCCAACTACGATCTGAACGACTTTCTGACCGTCAGCGACCAGACGCTGCAGGAGCGTATCGAGCGCGGGGAGAGCACCGTGGCCGATATGCAGCTGCTGCAATGGCGCAACAAGGCGCTGAACGACACCTATGAGCCGGGCTCCACGTTTAAGATCCTGACCCTGTCTGCGGCGCTGGAGGAGGGCGTGGTGGATAAGACCACCACCGTCAACTGCGGCGGCAGCGTGAATATCTCCGGCTACACCATCCACTGCTCCAACAAGAACGGCCACGGCCTGCAGACGCTGGTGCAGTCGGTGGGGAATTCCTGCAACCCGGCGTTCATCAACTACGGGCTGCGGATCGGCAGCGAGAAATTCTACGAGTATATGCGGTCCTTCGGACTGATGAACACCACGGGCATCGACCTGGGCGGCGAGGCCGTGGGCGTGTTTGCCGCGGACAGCAGCTTCACCCAGCTGGACCTGGCCTGCTACGCCTTCGGCCAGAACTTCACCGTGACGCCCCTGGCGCTGATCGCGGCGCAGGCGGCCTGCGTCAACGGCGGGTATCTGCACACGCCGTATCTGGTGGAGCGCATCGCCGACAGCGACGGGAACGTGACCTATCGCCACGACGACACGCCGGTGCGGCAGGTCATCAGTGAGCAGACCTCCGCCACGGTGCGGGAGTGCCTGGAATACGTGGTGGCCAGCGGCACCGGCAAGAACGGCCAGGTGGCGGGCTACCGCATCGGCGGCAAGACCGGCACGGCCGATAAGGGCCAGACCGGCGACGTGGTGGTGTCGTTCCTGTGCTTCGCGCCGGCGGACGATCCGCAGGTCATTATGCTCATCACCATGGACACCCCCAGCCGCGCCACGGGGACCTACGTCTCCGGCGGCAACATGGTGGCACCCACCGCCAGCACCGTCATGGCGGAGATCCTGCCCTATCTGGGCGTGGAGCCCAGCTACTCCGCAGAGGAGCTGCTGGGCATGGACACCACGGTGCCCAACGTCATCGGCATGAGCGTGGAGGCGGCCAAGGCGAAGCTGAAGGACCGCGCGCTGAGCTATAAGATCGTGGGCGACGGCGAGACGATCACCGACCAGACGCCGGCCGGCGGCGCCATCATCCCCGGCAAGTCCAGCGTTATTCTGTACGTCGGCGAGGAGAAGTCCACGGACAAGTGCGTGGTGCCGCATCTCATCGGCAAGACGCCCTCAGAGGCCAACACCACCGCCACGGCGGCAGGGCTGCTGATACGGTTCTCCGGCACCACGGGCAGCGAGTCCAGCTCCGTCCGGGTGCTGAGCCAGTCCATCGACGAGGGTACGGAGGTGGAGGCCGGCACGGTCATTACCGTGCAGCTGGGCGACACGTCCGTGACGGACTGACGCCACACGTTTTGCGCCCAACAGAGCACACGGTTCCCTTTTGTACGCGGACGAAATGTGGTAGAATAGTGTGTATACCATTACGCACAGACGCAAAGGAGAGTTGATGATGAAACTGCGTGAGCTGTTGAACGGGCTGGATATTCTGGAAACAAACGTCGAGCTGGATAGCGACATCCGGGAGGTACGGTACGACTCGCGGCTGGTGGAATCGGGCGATCTGTTCATCGCCGTCACCGGCGCGGAGACGGACGGACATAAATATATCCCCATGGCACGGGAGAAGGGCGCTGCCTGCGTGCTGTGCGAGCGCGCGCCGGAGGACGGCGCGCCCTTCGTCCGGGTGGCGGACAGCCGCCGGGCGCTGGCAGTGGTGGGCGGCAATCGCTTCGATCACCCCGCACGGGAGATGACCATGATCGGCATCACCGGTACCAGCGGCAAGACCACCAGCACCTACCTCATCAAGAGCATTCTGGAACAGAAGGCCGGGGCCAAGGTGGGCCTGATCGGCACGATACAGAATATGATCGGCGACCGGGTGCTGCACACCGAGCGCACCACGCCGGAGTCCTTCGAGCTGCAGAAGCTGCTGCGGGAGATGACCGACGCGGGCTGCACCCATGTGGTGATGGAGGTGTCCTCCCACGCACTGATGCTGGACCGGGTGTACGGCATACCCTTCGCGGTGGGCATTTACACCAACCTGAGCCGGGACCATCTGGACTTCCACAAGACCATGGAGGCCTATTGCGACGCCAAGGCACTGCTGATGCGGCAGTGCGACGTGGGCATCTACAACGCCGACGACCCGTGGGCGGAACGGCTGATGGCCGATGCCACCTGCCGCCGGCGGTTCTCCTACTCCGTGAACGGTCAGGCGGACCTGATGGCGAAGAACGTGGCGCTGGAGCCCGGCTGCGTGGATTTTGACGCGGAGGCGGACACGGAGTGGTGCCACGTCCACGTGGGCATACCGGCGCTGTTCACCGTGTACAACACGCTGGACGCCATGGCCTGCTGCTGGAACCTGGGCGTGCCGCTGGCGGAGTGTGCCGACGCACTGGCGAAGAACCACGGCGTGAAGGGCCGGATGGAGATCATCCCTACGCCGGGAACAGGCTACACCGTGCTGAACGACTATGCCCACAAGCCGGACGCGCTGGAAAAGGTGCTGCAATCCGCCAAGGCCTTCGCCAAGGGGCGGGTGGTGGCGCTGTTCGGCTGCGGCGGCGACCGGGATAAGACGAAGCGGCCCGTGATGGGTGAGATCGGCGCAAGGCTGGCAGACTTTGTCATCGTAACCAGCGACAACCCTCGGACGGAGAAGCCGGAGGCCATTATCGACGACATTCTGGTGGGACTGAAGGGCTATGACACACCCTATGCGGTGATCCCCGACCGGGTGGCCGCCATTCACTACGCCATGGACCACGCCCAGCCGGGCGACGTGATCGTACTGGCCGGCAAGGGCCACGAGGATTACCAGGAGATCGACCACAAGCACTATCCCATGGATGAACGGGTCATCGTGGCCGAGCACCTGAAGGAAACGCAGAAATAAAGAAAAGACCTCCGCGCGGCGCGGAGGGAAGGAGCAAGATAGTATGGGAATTATGGAGATCGTGCTGCCTGTCGCGGTATGCTTTATCGTCACCGCCATCGCAGGCAAGCTGCTGATACCGGCGCTGGTAAAGCTGAAGGCGGGACAGTCCATCAAGGAGATCGGGCCCTCCTGGCACATGACAAAGCAGGGCACCCCCACCATGGGCGGGCTGATGTTCATCATCGGCATCGGCCTCACCATCGTCGTGTTGGGCTGGCAGCGGATGATGGCCGGCAGCTTCGTACACCTGTATGTGTACCTGTTCGCGCTGGTATTCGGCGCTATCGGATATATCGACGACTATCAGAAGGTGAAGCACCACCAGAACACCGGCCTGACCGCGCCACAGAAGTTTATTTTGCAGCTGGCGGCGGCGGTGGCGTTCCTGTGCCTGATGCGGTACGAGGGGATGCTGAGCCCCAACCTGTATATTCCCTTCTGGAACACCCACATCGTGCTGCCGTGGATCGTGTATCTGGTGTTCGCGGCCTTTGTGATCGTGGGCACCGTCAACGCCGTGAATATCACGGACGGTCTGGATGGACTGAGCAGCAGTGTGACCGTGCCGGTGGGTCTGTTCTTCCTGGTGATGGCGGTGATCTGGCCCGGCTTCGAGCAGCTGGGGCTGTTCTCCGGCGCACTGGTGGGCGGTCTGCTGGGGTTCCTGCTGTACAACCACTATCCGGCCAAGGTGTTCATGGGCGATACGGGGTCGCTGTTTCTGGGCGGCGCCGTGGCGGCGCTGGCCTTCGCCTATGATATGCCGCTGGTGCTGATCCTGGTGGGCATCGTGTATATCTGCGAGACACTGAGCGACATTATCCAGGTGGGCTATTTCAAACTGACCCACGGCAAGCGCATCTTCAAGATGGCGCCGCTGCACCATCACTTCGAGATGTGCGGCTGGAAGGAGACCAAGGTGGTGGCGGTGTTCACCGCCGTCAGTGTCATAGGCTGCGTCATCGCCTATCTGGCCGTGTGCCAGCGCTTCGGCTTCTAAGGCTTCGCACTATTTTCACAGGAAAGGAGGGAGACTATGACACGGGAGGAACAGCGCGCCCGGAAGGCCCAGCAGGAACGGATGCGGCAGGTGGAGCGCCGGCATAAGGAAGCCGCCCGCGGGCAGATGGATCTCCCCTTCCTGATCCTGACGCTGCTGCTGACGGTCATCGGCCTGATCATGCTGTTTTCCGCCAGCTTTCCCCGGGCCTATTACGACACCGGGGACGGCACCTACTACTTCAAGCGGCAGGCCGCCTTCGCGGCGCTGGGTCTTGTGGCCATGTTCATCGTCAGCAAGATCAACTATCAGCGCTGGCGCGGCGCGGGACGGCTGCTGGTGGGGCTGGCGCTGTTTCTGCTGATACTGGTCATTATCCCCCACAACCCGCTGGCCATCACCTCCAACAACGCCACCCGCTGGCTGGGCATCAAGGGCGTGTTCCAGTTCCAGCCGTCGGAGATCGCCAAGCTGGCGGTCATCGTCTACTTCTCCGACACCATCTCCAAAAAGCGGGAGAAGATGCTGACCTGGCGGCAGGGCATCCTGCCCTATGTGGCGCTGCTGGCGGTCATCGGCGT
>CDZI01069889.1_pt1 | contig 17776 bp, 7 predicted proteins | sample 554811 | NCBI WGS metagenome assembly CDZI01 (sample SAMEA3182110, study PRJEB8094) | gut metagenome | biome: human; feature: gut; material: Stool; isolation source: human stools | place: Canada | collected 2013-04-23
ATAATAAGGTATATTATAATGCGCAAATTAAGAACGATAGAGATGAACCGCCTTACCCTGGAGGAATTCAAGGAAGCCGAGAAGCTGCCCCTGATAGTGGTCCTGGATGATGTGCGTTCATTATATAATGTAGGAAGTGTTTTCCGTTCCTGCGATGCCTTCCGTGTAGAGGCGGTGTATCTCTGCGGAATCACCGCCACCCCTCCCAATGTCGAGATTCATAAGACGGCATTGGGTGGCGAAGACAGCGTGGATTGGGAATACTTCAAGACTACCGAAGAGGCGGTAGAGAAGTTGAAGCAGAAAGGCTACTTTATATATAGCATCGAGCAGGTAGAAGGCTCCACCAAGCTCCAGAACCTGCCTGAGGCTCACCCTTCCCTCTCCAAAGGCTACGCCGTGATTTTCGGTAACGAGGTGAAGGGAGTCAAGCAGAACATCGTGGATATGAGCGATGGCTGTCTGGAGATTCCCCAGTTCGGTACCAAGCATTCCCTGAATGTCAGCGTCACCGCCGGCATCGTAGTCTGGGAGTTTGCCAAACTCCTGAAACTATAAGTTGAGTTCGTGCCAAACTTGCGTTTTTTGCCAAGTTTGGCACGAACTCATTTGGTAATACAATGTGTAAAAATCCCCCAATGAGGGATAAAAATGATTAAATTCATCCCTCAATGAGGGAACTTTTCGGAAGAATTCATCCCTCATTGAGGGATTTTTACTTTTAAAATGAGCAACCTCGCTGGCTTAACATCCCGCTAGGCTCTTTTTTACCTTTTATTTATAGCACCCATTCCAACCAATTCTCTGGTGTTACGATGGCTTTTTCCTTCACATCGTATGCAGTAAGAAAGGTATTCGGAAATTGAGTGTTGGCTCTCTTGGGATTCCATTTCATCTCAAACAAAGAGAATTGTCCGTCACACTCCTCTATATAATCTATTTCCTGCTGCTGGTTGGTTCGCCAGAAATAACTGTTCACATATCTACCGGCATACTGATTTGCCTTTAACCGCTCACTAATGAAGAAGTTCTCCCACAAGGCACCAACATCCTGGCGAAGCGAAAGTGGAGCAAAATTCTGCAAAATGGCATTGCGGATACCATTGTCATAGAAATAAAACTTCTTAGCCTTCTTTAATTCTGTGCGAAGATTGCGACTGAACCCACTCAACTTAAAGATGATATAACATTTCTCCAGCAAATCAATGTATTTCTCCACTGTCTTGTTATCTGTTCCCACCGTTTGTGCCAACTCATTATAAGAAACCTCGCTCGTTACCTGTAAAGCCAAAGCTGTAAGCAACTTGCCCAGCAATGCTGGACGACGAACGCTTTCTAAATTGAGTAAGTCTTTATAAAGATAACTGTTGGCGAGATTATAAAGCAGCTCCTTCGCATCTGCTGCATGATTAATGACATCAGGATAAGACCCATAAATAAGTCGATTTTCCAACGTCTGCTTAACACCCAACAGTCCCTGGGATTTGAGCAACTCTCCTGTAGAAACGGGGAAGAGATGGTACTCAAACTTACGTCCGGTCAACGGCTCGTTAAGTTTGTTCTGTAAATCAAACGAGGAAGAACCGGTTACCAGTAGCTGTACATCAGAAAAATTATCTGTGATTCTTTTCAACACCATTCCGATGTTCTCTACCCGTTGTGCTTCATCAATGACTACAATCCGATGATGCCCGATCAGCAGTTTGAGTTCAGATGAGTTAATCTGCGACAGCATCTGTATCACCTCCGGCTCATCGCAATTCAAAGACAGGGTTGGTTCGTCATGCTTTTCAAGAATCATTTTGAAAAGCGTACTCTTTCCCACCTGTCTCGCTCCAATCAGGATGATAGCCTTTCCGGCAAACATCCGTGACTCTATCACATCTTGCAGTTGACGTTGTATCATATCATTAAACCCTTTCTATTATAAATAAAGTTCTTTGTTTCAATTTCGGCACAAAGATAAGAAAAAAAATCCTAATCCCAAAATTTATACTGATTTTTGGGATTGTAATCCCAAAATTCTATATGATTTTTGGGATTAGGGACCCAAAAAGCTCCAGAAGCAGCACGCCCTTTACCTTTGCTTTACTCTTCGGCCAGCGATTTTCAATTCCGCTACGCGCCGGTGACCGTTATACTGGGGTACAAGAACCAGCGTGATGCCTGATGGCAAAATAAAAGCCCCCGGTGCACCAGGCACCGGGGGCTTTAAATAAGCTATGGCTTTTTACTTTTAAAATGAGCAGCCTCGCTGGCTTAACATCCCGCTAGGCTTTTTTTACCTTTTTACTTTTTTACCTTTATAAGGTACAGCTGGTAACTCCGAGCGTAGTAGCGATGGCTGTAAGGACGGAGATTGCAATCTGCAAAATCGTTTTCCAAGTATTTGCTTTCATAGTTTGAATGTTGAGTGTTGAATGTTGACTTTTTTAATGTTGAGTGTTGACTTTTTTAATGTTGAATGTTGAGTGTTGAATGTTGACTTGGTGGGGGGATGCGCTGGCTTCTAGCCAGGGCGGCCCTCAGGCGAGGGCTTTATTCAAGCCCATCGCCGCTATCCTGAGAGCCGCCTCCGCCGCCTTCTTGGGTTCCGCCGCCGGTAGTACCCGAGCCGCCCTGGCTGGTGTCAGAGCCGCCGCCCTGTTCAGTACCGCCGCCCTGTTCAGTACCGCCACCGGTAGTACCACCGCCTGTGGTGCCCTCCTCGTCGGTGCCGATGTAGCCGCCGTACTCCTGAATCTTGCACTTCTTGCGCAGCTCGGCATTGCTCCAGCTCTTCGTGTTTCTTACAATCAGGTGCACGCCTTCTACGCTGGCAGCTGTCACCTTCTCCTTGGTATCCTCCGCCTTGGAGCTCATACCGATGGAGAACAGTCCGAGGTCAGAGAGACGCACACTCTTACCGTCGAGAATCAGCTCCTGCAGATGGTCGAGTGCATCCATCAGCACACCGTGGATGGTACCACGAGAGTAAGGTGAGCCGTGGTCGGAGATATGCGATACGAATCCCTCGAAGTCCACTTCGCGGTCGGTTACCGAAGTAGCATACCACTTCTTCTTACCTGCGTTTTCACCAGTCTGAGGTGTGCGCTGTACTTTACGATATTTCAATGTTCCTTTTACTTCCATAATCTTTAGTTTTAATGTTGAATGTTGAATGTTGAATGTTGACTTGGCGGGTGCACAAGCCTTTCTTTGAACGACAGTGCAAAGATACGCCAATTTCCCGATACCACCAAATTTCAGCGTGTGATAAGGCGCGATTTTCAGCACACTTTCAATCCGAAACCTGTTAACAAATATAACTCGCTCTAAATTGGACTTTGATTGAAAATCAAGAAGTTGGGCGTTTGCCTATATTATATAGGTAACAATATGGAAACGAGCGGACTTCTGCTCGTTTCTGTATTTTGCAATATGCAAAGAACGCCTCAATTCGGGGACAAAGATACGATATTTTTCTTAATATCCCATAATTTGCAAGAAGAGAAATATAGAAATTAGGACTTTTTTACATGAAATCTCAAACTTGTGAACATAACCCCATCATAAAATGAATAGCAAGTATTCCTGCTGAGTTTATCAAATCAGGGCCATTGTTGTTGATGATGACTCTACCATCAGCTCATATATACCTTTCCGACACAAGCATATAGTGCTTTCATTTGTACCCCGAGTGTGTACAGTTTCAAACCATGATTTACATTCTAACATAAGAAACTGAAGCCGTGACCATTTGTGAATTTTTGCCAAACTAACTCCAGTACATACAACAGATGTAAAAGATTTCTGCAAAATTGACCGAAATCATAAGAAAAAAACACCAAACCAGCAAATTTCTTAAAGATTATATCCGTTTATTAAGATTATTTTTGTATATTTGCAGCATTAGTTTGGTGGTAAAGCCTATTGGCCTGCCACGTGACAATAGGACTTTACGGAGCAAGCCTATATCACAATTCTTCTCCGTAGTAACAGTCCGTTCTCTCTCACTGGTCTCTCCCTGCGCGGCAGAGGCATACGTTTTTATATTTTTCAAACACTCCAAATTGACAGCGCATGAGAAAGTTTACTTCTTTGTTACTGTTAGGCTTCGCTATCGGCAGTTTCGCGCAAACGCCCGGAGGAGTCAGCGGAAGCGAACTGTGGTTCAAGACTGCGCCTTTGAACTCAGACCTGCAAGGTTATTACCGTTGGCAGGATTTCTCTGGGGATTCCATACGGCTGATGCTATTGGACAGCCGTGGCGTCAAGTCTGAACTTACTCTTCCGAACAGTTCAGTCCATTACTTCAACTTCAATCCGAGTCTCTGGCTCGCAGACGGATTTCGTAGTCTGAGTGCCAAACTCAAGCACGGCGACCTCTCACAGGCTACCGTCATCGGTGTCTTTGCACCGGAACTGGCAACCATCGGCAAGGATATGGTTGTCTATGCTCTTGATGGTCGCAAGGGTGACGGAGCCATTCTGAGCAAGGACAAAGCCGTAAGGGGTAGAGGTGTTGAACCACTGGACTATGGTTCAGCATCGGGTGAAGACCTGCTTTATCAATCAAGTGATTCTTTGTCCGAGAATGGTTTTAAGGAAAGCGCCCTGCGCGTTGTGTCCTACTTCAAGGTAAGCAATCCTTCAACAACATTGTGGGGAGACAACTCCAACACCACATTATTCATCGGAACCCCTTCCACCTCTGGCAGCTTCGGTACGGATTTCCCGACCTCGCTCTTCGGTAATGCTTCCATCCGGGGATATGCCCCTGAGCTTATTGTTTTCAGCAGGATGCTTACACCCGATGAGCGCAGAAAAGTGGAGAGCTATCTGGCGGTAAAGTACGGCATCACCCTCAAAGGCTCGTATCTTGACAGCGACGGAAACCTGACTTGGGATATGGCGGAGAACCAAGCCTACCACCATAGGGTCACAGCTGTTGGAACCGACACGGCAGGAAGTCTCTCCCAACCGCTTTCCGCAACATCATATGAGGAAAGTCCGGTGTATGCGGCCTTGAAGGAGAACGGAACTTATCATGACGCAAATCCATACAACCCTTCATCCGCTTCCCGTCTGCTTGTCATGGGACGTGAAAACGGCAATCCGATGCCGGACAGAGGCTTCACTTTCTGGGGCGACGATGATGTGGCACTTGCAACATATACCTCACCTACAGATTCCCTGTGGCATGTCATGAAACGTACATGGATGGTCAAGACCAACGTGCCGTCAAAGCCCGACAGTACAGTGTCAAGATGGACTGCGCAAGGATTTGAAGTGTCAAGGAATGGCTTTACTGACAATATCATCCAAGAGAAAGCCGCTTCCGGAGCTTATGCCACGACCCCAGCCCTTGTTGGAGGTGGCGGTGCCTTTGAGTTCACCTGTCCGACAAGTCACCCGACTTTTGACGTTGGCTTCGGAAGCATCGGTGGCAGCACATGCAAGTATGGATTCCGGTTCACCAATGCTGGAGTTGTTTATCCGATCATCAACGGAGCGGTCTCAAATTCATACATCGCCACGGATGTTGACGGAACGGACATTTCCATCCGCAAGGAAGGCAAAAACATCTATCTGCGTGTTGACGGAACAGGAAGTGCGACAAGAACCATATCCCTTTCGGATGCAACTGACACAGACACAAATGTGGGCATTATCCGAACGGAAGGAGCAGAGTCCGCCTTGAATATGGCAGACTTGAGGACAGGAGGAATAGATGATGTCGGTTATATGGCAGAGTTGAGCTATGACCTCACACCGGACAGGGAGTTCTCGGACTATTGCCGCAAGCGTACCGTCATGCTCATAGATCCAAGCGGTGAAGGTGATTTCGACATCAACAGCAACAGTAACATAAGATGCTCCAAGCCTGATATGACAAGGGGCAAGACCATATTCCGCAATATCCTATGGGATGCAGACGGAAGCGGAAGCGATGTGTTCACATTCGCCTATTATGACGGCATTTCCTATGATGCCACTCCTACGCCGTCAAGTTGCGAGAATGGAGTTCCACGCAATGACGGGTATATCGACATCGGCATCAACATCGGTACACCAGTCTATTCCTATGTGCTCAGCGTTGACACCGTTGCAGGAAAAGTAAAAGGAGAAACCATTGCCAGAGGAACATTCTTCGGTGACACGCATAGAATCACGAATCTTGCCCCCGGCGCCTATGCGCTGTCCGTATCACAAGGTGGAGGCAACGAGATTTATGCCACTGGCAACGCACTCTACACCTCATACTCGCATGACACCAGGACCTATCTGTCTGGCGACATCTCATGGACGGTGAACGATACAAAATCAAACTACCGTGTGGGTTTGGAGCCAAGCCTCACGGACGAGATCACCCAATATGGCTTCGACGTGCGGGGCGACAAGGCGCATATCATAACCGGTGGATATACAAGCCTAACCAAATATGTCACCATCAAGCCGGGCGATGTGCTTAGCGTAACAGTCCGCAATATGCAGGTCACATACAAGTTGAACGGACAGACCGTGCATCATGAATATGTCTGGTCACTTCGTGCATGGCGGTTCTGCATCAAGTACGGAAAGGGCGAGACACATATCACAGACCTTACCGTAAACGGTACGCCTGTAACCTCATTCACCACAAGGGGCAACGTGCAGATAGAAACACCAAAGAAGTGTACGACAACGATGACCGTCTATGTCGGCAGCGAGTGTGATGCAAGTATGCCTAACGGAACACAGGCAAGGGAGAACCATGTGGGCAGCTCGGACAGACAGGCTGACAATACCTTCATTTCTGGAGAAGACGAGGATTTCACTGTCAAGGGCAACGGTTCTACGACAGGCATCTACGAGGCTAAACTCACACAGGACAAGCCTGCTGCAGCCACATTGATGGTGTTTGACGTATCAGGCAAACTGGTAGTGTCACGCCAAATGACAGGCGAAAGCGTCAAGCAAGCCGACTTCAAGGTTCCCGCATCGGGTGTGTATGTCGTGAAGGCAATCTCCGAGAATGGGGAGCATACAAGGAAAATCTCAGTAAAGTAACTTAAAGGAAGATACGCATGAAGAATTATATACAGAAAGTGGCGTGGGCATTGGTTTTACTGCTTGCCGCCACACTGTCCCTTTCGGCAAAGGACGGGACAGCCGTGAGAAAACTCTTCAAGAAGGGTGTCTCTGACAGTATCTCCGTAGGAGGTAGCAAACTGGTCGTTCTTCAGAAAGACCTCATTCGGAACAGAAGCCTTTCCGTGAACTCTATCGGAGAGGAGAATGTTCCTGAGCTTGACTTTGCCATGACCAACGTCACGGCAGGAGGACATGGCTACCGTTTTCTCCCTCACGGAACACACTTCACAGGCGAGGGTGCGACTGTCAAGATAAAGTATGACCGCACGAGAATACCAAGCGGCTATACCGAGGACGACATCCGTACCTATTACTACGACCCGGCCGAGAAGCATTGGGTTGCGCTGGAGCGTGTGCGTGTGGACAAGAAGGAAGAGTGTGTCGTTTCAAAGACGACCCACTTCACCGACATGATCAACGGCGTGATACAGGCCCCGGAGTCACCGCAGACAGAAGGCTTTGCCCCGACGATGATGAACGACATCAAGGCGGCAGACCCGACAGCGAAGATAAATGTCATTGCGCCTCCAAGCGCAAACAACCGTGGCTCTGCCAACTTGCAGTATCCGTTCGAGATGCCGCCAGCACGAAACGGTATGCAGCCAAGCCTTGGCTTGCAGTACAGCAGCGAGGGCGGTAGCGGTTGGCTCGGCGAGGGTTGGAACGTCAGCGTGCCAAGCATTACGCTTGACACCCGGTGGGGCGTGCCTCGTTATGACCAGTCAAAAGAGACGGAGACTTATCTTTTGTCCGGTTCAATGCTCTCCACTATGGATGACAACGGACAGATGGGAGTCGCACACCGTGGCGAGAAGATGAACAGAAAGGCTGACCGCCAGTTCTACACCCGCCAAGGCGGTGATTTCAGCCGTATCATCCGCAAGGGTGACAGTCCTGCCAACTATTATTGGGAGGTTACAGACAAGCAGGGTGTCAAGTACATCTATGGCGGTGACGGAGCTGTTGTAAAGGGCAATGTCACCGATGCTTCGGGCAGTACCCGTGAGGTGATTGCCGAATGGAAGCTGAAACGTGTCGAGGAACTCCACGGTGACTATATAGAATATGTGTATGACATCGTGGATGAGGATGTGCGTGGCGGCTTGAAGGCCAAGGCTGCATATCTGAAGGAGGTTCACGCAGGTAATGCAGGACAGGAACCGCACACCGTTGTACTCTTTGATGGCAACAAGGTAAAGCAGGTAAAGACCAACAATGCCCGCTATGGATTCCTCGCCTCCTCCAACAGGCTGTTGGAGAAAGTGACCGTGAATTTCCAGGGCGAGACCCTGCGCAGCTATGCCTTCGACTATAAGGAAGGAGCTTTCCATAAGGAAATGCTCACTGGTGTCAGACAGTATGACAACAACGGCAAGGAGGTCTCCTTCCAAAACTTCGACTACTATGATGACGTACAGGCAGACAAGGGCTATGTTCCTTTCAAGGATGATTCCGAGAAATGGAACACCCATGATGACGGACTTGACGCAGGGTTCATCAATCCGTTAAAGGCTGTCAGCAAGCGTTTCAGCGACAAGCCAACTGCACTTGGCGGAACGACAAGCTCTTCCGTGAGCGGTTCGTTCTATGCAGGTGTGGGTGTCGTGGACGGAAGTCCTTGGAAAAGCAATACCGTGGGTGGCTCTTACAGCTATTCAAGCGACACGAGCAAGGGACTTTCCGCACTCGTTGACTTGAACGGTGACGGACTTCCAGACAAGGTTTATAAGTCTGGTGGTTCTGTATATTATCGTCCACAGATTAAGACAGACAACGGAGATGCCGTATATGGTGAGCCTATCAAGGTAAAGGGCATCAGTAACTTCTCGACAACCAAAAGTTCTACCAACACTTTCGGTGCGAATGCCGTTGTCGGTTGGGATGTCCTGACTGCCGTTGTCGGAACGGACAAGTCAACCACTAAGACCAAGACCACTCAGTATTTCAGCGACATCAACGGTGACGGACTTATTGACCTCGTTTCCAATGGAAAGGTATATTTCAACCACTTGGAGTTTGACGGATCAGGCAATGCCGTGCCTACGTTTACATTGAGCAGTGCCGACACGCCAAGCCCAATCATCTATGGTGGCAAGGTTGACACATCCGTTATGGAGGTTAGCGAGGACGAGCAGGCAGAAGCCATCAAGAACTCCCCTATGGAGGATATTGTGCGTGTATGGCAAGCACCAAAGGATGGAACTGTCAGCGTGGCAGGTCAAGTGAGCCTTGTCGCTCCGACTGGTGATTATGACGCTGACGAATACCAGAAAGCGGACGGTGTGAGGGTTGCCATTCAAAAGGGTGGCAATGAGCTTTGGAACAAGACTATTGCAAAGGGCGACGGCAGTTCTTATGCCGCTGCAGTCTCTTCTGTTGCCGTCAAGCGAGGTGACAGAATCTATTTCCGTGTACAGTCGGGTTCCGAGGAAACAAGCAACGGCTCATTTGACAAGGTGAACTGGTCGCCTACCATTACATACGCTGGCGAATCTAATGTTTTGCCTAACGGGCTTTCTTCAACAGAGTACAAACCTGAGGATGGTGCCATCTATGATGTGAACACCTCTGCCAATGTGGAGAATGGTTCAAGTGTTGAAGTTCACAGTGTCTTCCACAAGCCTGTAACAACCGACGATGTTGTTCTCAGCATCATCGGCAGCAACGACAAGAAAAACAGTGACGGAAACGACAACCCGAACTATACCAAGAAGACTGTCTTTGCTCGTACATTGAAGGCTGGTGAGGCTTTCAATGGTGATTCTCTCAACATCAGTCTGGAGAATACAGAAAAGCTGACCAACTTCAGCTTTGAGATTTCATCTACCTCAAATGTTGATTGGAAGAATATCGGTTGGCAAGCGTCTGTGACATATAAGGACTCTGCCAATATCGAACAGACGGTAGCCGTTCCTGCACACTACAATACATTTGCAAATGCCTTGGCAGAGGGCAAGCCATACTTGATCACAGCGACTGATACAATTATGGTTGTGTCACCAGTGCTTACCCTTTCGGACAATTCCATCAATGGACAGGTTACTTTGACCGCCAAGACAGAGGATGCGCTTGTTGGCAAGAAGTCTTTCACTATCGAGAATGGCATCTTGAAAGCCGATACTCTGCGATTTGCAACTACTGCAGGAAAGAACATCTGGTTTGAATACAGCTATCCGGCAGCAATCTCTAATGAAACTGTTACTTCAGCCTCTGTTTCCATTCTGAAAGATGCGGCAGGTCTCGTAACAGAGAATGTGCTTGCTGGATTCTATGCAGAGAATGACAATCTTGGCTTCGGTATGCTTTACCGTGGCTGGGGAGGTTTTGTTTATAACTCGGCAGAGGGCAGATATGCAAAGCCTATTGACGAGTCATTGCTGAAATTGCCTGAAAACGAAAACGACAAGGTTGACCCTCTCACGATGGCATTCACTCCATTGGGTACAGACCAGACTTCTATGGACAAGTGGGTCGGTCAGCGACAGGACATCTATCTTACTGCAACCGAGGCAAGTACAGCCCGATTGACAGAACAGGATGTACTCCTTACCAATCCATTGGATAATAATGCTGAAGTGGCAGGACTTGCAGGTGAATACTTGCAAGGCACTGGCGCTGCGGCAGTAAGCCAGGTGATGTCCAGCAAGAGCACGGTAGTGCAAGGCGGTGCGCTTGGTATCACACACAACGATGCGAGCGGTAGTGCCAAGACAGAGGTCACCATGATGGACATGAATGGTGATGGTTTCCCGGACATCATCGCTGGTGGTACGATTCAATACACCAACTCTCTTGGTGGACTGAGCGGCGAAATCTATAAGGGCATCGGCTCCAGCAACTCCGACAATGCTTCACAGGCATGGGGATATGGCGGTAACCCTGTGGCTTCAGCGTCAAGCATCACAAATCTAATCTCCAAGGGCAAGGCAACCATACTGAACCAGCAGACTGCATGGCTGGCTCAATTCTCCATTTCTGGCAGTGCGCCAAAGAATACGGATGAGGCAGTTGAATCTTTCATTGACATCAATGGCGATGGACTTCCCGACAAGATTCTTTCAGACAAGAAAGTAAAACTGAACCTTGGCTATGCCTTCACTGAGCCTGTTGACTGGGGGCTGGACCGCATCCAAGGCGGTAAGTCTCTTTCCTATAATTTTGGTGCAGGTGCAGGGGAAGATTTTGGTTGGGGAACTACCCAAAATAAGAGCACAAAGCAGTCGATAAACAAGGCCTCCGGCAGTTTCTCAGCAGGCTTTGGCATCGTAACCTCTGAAAGTGAGGAGGAATACAATCTTATCGACATCAACTCCGATGGCCTTCCAGACAAGGTATGGAAGAGCGACCATGGTATCATTGTTGCCCTCAACACTGGTAACGGCTTTGACGAGCCTATCAGTTGGAAGGGTGTGAGTGCGCTCAGCGAATCGGCATCTACCTCAGAGTCTGCAAATGCAGCGTTCACTTTGACCATCAACATTCCTGTCATCAGCATCAAGATTTCAACCAACCCTGGTGCATCAACCTCGCACAGTATCAATCGTCCTACCTACTCTTTGCAGGATGTTGATGGTGACGGTTATCTTGACATCGTTGAGTCTGAGAAGGAAAGCGAGTTGAAGGTTACACGCTCAGCCATTGGCAGAACCAATATGTTGAAGTCTGTTACCAATTCCTTGGGCGGAACTTTCACACTCAACTATGCGCATACCACTCCTACCTACGGACTTCCTGGTGGCAAGTGGGTAATGTCTGCCCTTACCGTTGATGATGGTATCCATGACGATGGTCCTGTCATGACAACCGCCTTTGAGTATAAGGACGGCAAGCGCGACCGCCATGAACGTGAGTTCCTCGGTTTCGGTGAGGTTATCACCAAGAACCTCGACACTGAGAATGGCAATTCTGTTTACAGACAGGCTGTTGAGAACTACGATGTAGCCAACTACTACACGCAGGGTAATGTTACCGCCACATCCGTAGAGGATGCCAACGGCAACAAATACACGGAGACAAAGAATCGCTACGACAGTTATTATATGACTGCCGACGGTGACAAGTACACGTTCGCAAAGCGTGACGTGAACCTTTGGAGTGACCGTGCATCTGCATTCGTTCCTCTCCGCTATACGGCAAACTTGCAGTATGAGGGATCGGCAAACGGTGTGGTTACATCCGAGGCATGGAATGAGTATTACCTCAATGGCTATCATGGTGAGTTGAAGTCCTACAAGTACAGCGACAAGGGCAGTCTTGGCGAGGACGGAAACGGCAAGTTCGATTATGCGACTGCTATCAAATATACCGACAATGCAAGCAAGCACATCCTCGGACTTCCTGTTGATGTGACTGTTACAGGCGGTGACGGCTCACTCTATCACCATGTGACGGCGAAGTATAATACCAACTACGCCAACCATATCACTCAGATTACACAGCAGTTGAATGACGGTGCGGCAGTTACTGATTACAAGTACGACTCTTACGGCAACATCATCCAGAAGACCCTCCCTGCCAACGGCAAGGGACAGCGCATGTGGTACAAGTACCGCTATGAGCCGGAAATGAACATGTATGTGGAGCGTATTGACGATGCGTGGGGGTACCGCAGCGAGCAAGGCAATTTTGACTATCGCTATGGTATAGCCAAGGAGCATCGCGACCTCAACAACTTCTACTATGAGACTGATGTTGACGACCTCGGTCGCATTACTGGCGTGCGTGGTCCAAATGAGTTGGCTACGGGCGTACCTTATGCCATCGCCTTTGAGTATCAGCCTTTGGCTACCTTTGGTGAGAGTGGCATTACCGCTCCTGCATACGCCGTGACTAAGCACTACGACATCCAGCACCCTAACGACGACTTGGAGACCGTTACGTTCGTTGACGGTTTCGGAAGAGCCGTGCAGGTGAAGAAGGACGGTGTTGTGACAAGTGCATCCAAGGGAAACTCTGCCAAGGATGAGAACGTGATGATAGTCAGCGGAAGAAACATGTATGATGCTTTCGGACGTGTGGCAAAGGCATTCTATCCTACAACGGAAGGAACTGGATCGAAGTCCACATTCAACAAGTCATTTGACAATGTATCTCCAACGGTTACTGTTTATGACGTGCTCGACCGTGCTACCTCAGTGACATTGCCGGACAACTCTACGACAACTACAGCCTATACTGTTGACAACGGCAGTCATGCACTTGTTACAACCGTAACAGACGCACTCCATAATGTTCAGGCTACCCATACCAATGGCAGTGGCAAGACGGTGAAGACCATCCAGAAGAGTGGTCCTGATGGTGAGATTACCACCTCGTTTGAGTATGACGGCATACAGCGCCTTGTTCGTGTCACCGACACGGAGGGCAATGTAACGACCTCTACTTACGACATGGGTGACCGCCGTACGGAGGTGAACCATCCTGCCAGCGGCATTACAAGTTTCACTTATGATGCTCTCGGCAATGTGCTTACAAAGCAGACTGCCAACCTTGCGAAGGAAGGCAAGTTCATCACCTACGATTATGACTATCAGCGTCTGACGGGTATCAACTATCCAGACCATCCGGAGAACAACGTGAAGTATTATTATGGTGGTCGCAACGCCTCTCAGAACCGTATCGGTCGCTTGATGCTCCGTGAGGACGGAACGGGTGCCATCGAATACTTCTATGGCAAGATGGGGGAAGTAACAAAGACCCGCCGCACGATGATTGTGCCTAACCAGGCGATAGCAACCTACGTGACGCAATGGACTTATGACAGCCACAACCGTCTGTTGGAGATGATCTATCCTGATGAGGAGAAGATTACTTACTCTTACAATCTCGGTGGTCAGCTTGAAAAGGTTCATGGCTACAAGTCATACGGCTACGATTATGTAAGCAAGATTGGCTATGACAAGTTCGAGCAGCGCACATACTTGAAGTATTGCAATGGTGCAGAGACGTTCTACACCTACGATCCACAGCGTCGTAGATTGCAAAACCTTACGGTGAATAGTGGTGGCAACACCATTATGGATAACGCTTACACTTACGATGCGGTGAGCAATGTGCTCAGCGTAGTAAACGGTGCGTCAGTCCCACAGAGTGGCAAGGCTGGCGGACAAATGGCTCATGCCTATACATACGATGCTCTCTACCGTCTTGTCAGTGCAACAGGTACATATACTGGTGCTGACAACAAGGCCGCAAGCTACACCCTTGCGATGGGTTACGACAATATGCACCGTATCACATCGAAGCGTCAAATCCTTACACAGAACAATGTGCAGTTCAATGGTACATTGAATGCAGGTTATGATTTGTCATACACCTATGGAACAGAGACAGGCAAGAAGTTCCAACTCGCCAATGTGAAGGATGTAAACTATCGCACGGAGGAGACACCTTCAGAAAGCGAGAATGTGAACAACAATCATGCTTATGAGTATGATGCCAACGGTAATCTTGTCTATGTCAATACAAGCCGTACAAAGAAGGATGGCATGGCTGACGAGAAGACCACGGAACGCAAACTCAAATGGGATGAGGAGAACCGTCTCCTTGCTTCTGACGACAATGGCTTCGTGACCAACTATTGGTATGACGCAGACGGAGAACGCACGGTGAAGACATCGGGCGAGAGTGACCAAGTCTATGTGAACTCTGAGTTTGCTGGAGGTCGCACGAACACTGCCAAATTCTCATTGTATGTATCCCCTTACCTCGTTGCCAACCAAGGCGGACGCTATACCAAGCACATCTATATCGGTAGTCAGCGTGTCGTTTCCAAGATTGGTGACTTCGACTCTTACGGTTCAGACCCACGCCGCATCCAGTATGCAGGTAGTGAGACTGATGGACTTTCTGTTGACTATAAGCAAAAATATGTCCAGCAGTTGCAGGTTATCAAGGATAATTATGCAACCTTTGCAGTGCCGTACAATGGCGAGGACAACAACGACTATGTCGATGGCAAGGGCTTCTGCTGCAATGACGGCAGCTTGGAGGCTGCGCAGGCACGTGCTATGGCACGAGCAGCGAAGAACAACTTCCAAGAAGGCGACTCATACGAGAAAATGCAGTTCTACTACCACCCAGACCACTTGGGTAGCAGTAGTTACATCACCAACCTTGAAGGCGAGGTGGTGCAGCATATCGAGTATGTTCCTTTCGGTGAAGTGTTCGTTGAGGAGCGCAATAACATTTGGAATACGCCTTATCTTTTCAATGCGAAGGAATTCGATGAGGAGACAGGTTTGTATTACTATGGGGCGAGGTACTATGACCCAAGGGTAAACCTTTGGATTTCAGTAGATCCATTAGCGGAGAAATTCAGTAATGTTTCTGGATATGTTTATTCATTTAACAATCCTATCATATTTATTGATCCAAATGGAGAAAGTCCAAAAGCGTCTGAATTAATAAAGCAATTAGGCATAAATTTAAGTCCATTTGCAGCAGGATATATTGATGGCGTGGTTGGAGCCTCACCTTTAGGAATAATTCAATTTACATTTGATTATACAACAGACAGAGATCTTAGAAATGAAATCAATGAAGGTGTAAAAATACTTGTAAATGATCCTATAGGTTCTATAAAAACTATAGTTGGTGAAAAAATTGATGCATATGAAGCTGTCTTAAATGGAAATGCTTCAGCTGGGCAAAAATATGAGGTTGGTGAAGATTTAGGCAATATTACTGGTGCTGCGTTGACAGGAGGAGGCGTTAAAAAGTTTTTTGAAAAATTACTAAACAAAAATAAATATAAAAATGTTATTTATGAAGTCCCTGGTTCTGCAACAAAGAGTGGAAAACCTTATATTGGTAGGTCTAATAATTTTAAAAGAAGAATGAATGAGAATACAGATGGAAGAGACCGAACAAAAGCAAAAATCATAGGCCATTATGATTCCAAAAAGCCTAAGGCGGGACCAATTGCTGAACAAAATGCAATGAATCAAAGAGGAGGTGTACAACATTTGGACAATAAAAGAAATGAAATACGCCCTTCTGATTGGAGCAAATATAAAGTTAAACCAATAAAGTAAAAATTAAAAGTAAATGATGTGCAGAATTTACGAAGTTATGCTTTGTAAAAACTGCACATCATAATAACAATGAAATATGTGGTATAAAGAAAAATATAGAATAGTAACAGAGAATCCATATAATAAGGAAAAATTAAATGGATTAGGTTTGGTTATTTACAGTGAATGGAAAGATTCGTTTGTAAACATCATCCAAAAAAATGAAATAAAGCATTTATTCCTGAACTATTCATTGGGATGGAAATGTTCAGACTATACTTTTTTACGATATATAAAGCCGATAGAAACATTAGAAATAATAGATACTCATTCTGTTGGAATTAAAAATGTTGAACAACAGCATGAGTTGGTAACATTGTGTTTGAATTTACCCAATGCTAATGATATTGATTATCATGCCTTTTACCATCTAAAAAATGTGTTTTGTTATGGTGATAAACGAAATGATTCTTTATTTTCTTGTAATAGTATAGAAAAACTATATATTGATGATTTTAAAATTGGGGATAAGCATTGTATTGGAAATTTGAAAAACCTGAAAGATTTAACAATAGCTAATTCCAATATAACATCTCTATCTTTTGCGAAGGAACTATTGCAACTTAAAAGTTTAACTATACTAAATTGCAAAAAGGTACAGTCGTTTTCGGACATTTCTTTTCTTAGAAATTTAATAAGAATAGAGATTAGAGGCGTCAAAAACCTTCACGACATCAACTTTTTAGCAAACTCAAAAAATATTGAGGTTGTTATTATAGAAACAGATAAATTGGCTTCAATCAAGTCTTTGGCTAGTTTAAAAAGGATTAAAGCTCTTGCTTTATTTGGAAAAAATTTCTTAATAGAAGATATGGATTTGACACCAATATACAATTTAGAGCAGCTTTCAATGTTGGATATCCCGAACCGAAAATGTTACCCCGTAAAAATAAATTGTTATTGGAACTGGGATGAGTATGGGAAAATCCGTAAAAATTGGTTGACTGAAAAATAAATTTACCAATTATATTGAGATGAGGAGAGTGTAAAGGGGGTGTAATTTAAACTGTGTCAAGGCTTGTTCTTAACTTTCATTCCCACTCCCTGCTGGGGGCATGCCCCCAGCAGGGAAGCCTTTTCGGCTGCAAAGTTACATAATTTTAAATCTATCTCCAAATTTTATTGCCAATTGTTGAGAAAGTTGTCCCCAATTTGCCAGTGGCATAGTCCATTTCTTACGGATGTTGCGGTAAGCTAAGTATACAAGCTTCTCCAAAGAATTATCCGTAGGAAAGACCCCTTTAGTCTTTGTGACCTTTCTTACCTGTCTGTGATACCCCTCAACCGTATTGGTCGTATAAATGAGTTTACGGATGGCTGGAGTATATTGGAAATACTCTGTCAGACGTTCCCAATTGTCACGCCATGACTTGATGACAATTGGGTACATCTCTCCCCACTTAGACTCTAACAGGTCTAAATTAGCAGCAGCGGAGTCTTTGTTTACTGCACCATATACTGTTCTTAAATCCTTGATAAACTCCTTTTGATGCTTACTGCCAACATACTTGATAGAATTGCGTATCTGATGGACAATACAGAGCTGCACAGAACTCTCAGGAAATACGCTTTGGATGGCATCTGGG
>CDZI01059792.1_pt1 | contig 17564 bp, 17 predicted proteins | sample 554811 | NCBI WGS metagenome assembly CDZI01 (sample SAMEA3182110, study PRJEB8094) | gut metagenome | biome: human; feature: gut; material: Stool; isolation source: human stools | place: Canada | collected 2013-04-23
CCGATTACGTTCTGCTGGATTTGCAGATTCTGATAGATAAAGTCTGCCCGGTATTGCAGGTTTGCCATGATGCCACCCACGTGGGCAGCAGCCAGTACCACCGCTTCAGGTCGTTCTTCATCGAAGAATTTCTTTACGGCGGTTCCGTCCAGCAAATCCAGTTCTTTGTGTGAGCGTCCTACTAAGTTTGTATAACCTCTTTGTTGCAGGTTGTTCCAGATGGCGGAACCTACTAAACCACGATGCCCCGCTACAAAAATCTTTGCATTTTTTTCTAACATGACTAATACCTTAGTTATTTTCTAAAACTTGATTATATAATGTTACCATTTGTTTGGCTTTGTTGTTCCATGATAGTTCCTCCTGCCTTTGTTTGCAGTTGTTGGACATTTGTTGCAGGATGTTTCGATGTTGATATAAAAAATCAATCTTTTCGGCGAAGTCTTTGACGGATTGCTTGGGATTGGTTAATGGAATTTTGATTCCGACCTTTTCATTAATGACATAACCAAAACCGCAAGTGTCGAAGCATAGTATAGGTAATTGACTGCTAATGGCTTCTAATACAACGGTTGATGTGTCTTCACTAACGCTTGTAAAGAAAAATAAATCAACGCTTTTCATTAAATCTAGAACCTGGGCATTATTAAGATTTCCATGCCAAGTTACTTGTTGGGTTATTCCTAACTTGGTGGCAACTTGTTTATAATGTAGATTTTGCTTTTCGTTGCCTGTGCCGCATATTGATAGATGGAGATTTTCCAGATGCTTCAATTGTGCCACAGTTTCCAAAGCAATGTTTAGTTGTTTTCTAAAATCAAATTTTCCTACCCAAAGGATATGGAGTTCTTTTTTGTCGGTGCCATATGTTTTTTGATTGGTTGATTTGCTTTTAAAACATCCGGTTTCAGGGATAATCACTGATTTTAAATGCTTATATTTCTTTATTGCATGATATGAGTCGGGTATGGAGCTTATTAATAAATCAGCTTTAGTTAAAGCTTGATTTACTCTATTATCATATTTTATTTGGCAAATGTTAATCTTGTTTTTTAATTTGTTGAATACTTTCATTTTTATACCGCTTCCTTGTAAATAAGCTTCTGGAAACTGTTTTAAGCCACCAATTGGCCCCCACACAAACGGCTTTTCTTCTATTTTCCACAAATATCCCGGTTCACGGAAACCAATCATGTTCAGTTGGTGTACAATGTCTATCTTGTGTTTTGCTATGATATCTTTAGCCATTTCGTATGTTTTCCATTGCCACTCTTTGTAGTACTTATAGAAACGCCAGTCTCCCTGGTTCCAGCACATTTTTCTTATCTCGTCCGATACCGGATTGTAATAAAAGTGCATATTTTTACCTTGGGGCAGGGTAGGGAGTACAGCTTCTATTTTCCCCTTGAATTCACCTTCGGTAATGATGTATAGTTCACAATGGTTGGCAAGGTTTATGCACCAGTTCCAAGCCATGCCCGGTTCACTTCCCATGTTCGGGGAGCAGGCGTAAGCATTTACTAAAATAGAAAGCATAGAATATAAATTATATAAGGTTCTTCAACAATGTTGTAACCTTTTCGCTTTTTAAAGCAGTTCCAAGTTTTTCAATGAAATCTGTAGAATTTTTAATATTGTTATATTCCTCCTCGTTTATTTCATCTTTTAAATGGCATGGATATGTCTCTGTTGGTTTCTGTAATACACTGACCAGCAGAAATCTGACATATCCTTTGGCTTTTGCTGTGATATATAGTTTGTAGCATACATCTTCCGTACCGCCTGCAACGTCATTTTTCAATGATTTTTTTGTTTCATAATTGGTGCCGTCGGTCAAAACCAATTCTCCCTAGATTTTTTCATCCATCTGTTGGTTCAAGTATTCAACCTGTTTCAGTAAAATCCCTTTCGGGGAATCTTCGTTTTCCTGTTTTATGTCCGGCCACAAGTTTTTACACATATCCAGTATTGTTTTAAATGTTTACGCAAAATTTCAATGGAAGATGATCGGAATACCTTGTTTGATCAATTTCCCCATTGTTGAATAGTGTATATGGGCACAAATTGCAATCCTCGTTTGCAAGAAGAACAATTCGTTCATGGGCTATGTCCATTCTATCAAGGACTTTGATGACACTAATATCCATTTAGGCTACGTTTAATATGCAATTGCCTTGTGAATTTATGAAAAAGATTTGGTTTTCTTGTTATGTCGCAGTTTAATAAATTATTTTATTAAGGCATTGCTATATAGTTTTGATTGTTTGATGATTGAAATTAGAGTAGCAAGGGAAATGCTGATTAAGAGGCTGTAAATCCATATTTCGATGCTATTATTCCCTATTTTTGAAGCCCATTGTATTCCGAAAACATGTACCAAATAGATGTATGTACTCATATTTCTACAATAACTAAAGAAAAGTGATTTAGAGTTGATATTCCATTTCATACATAATGCAACAATAGCGAATGCTATCGGTTGGTTACCAATGGAGACACTACTGGTATCAATGTAACAATATATAAAACCAATTATGAATATCGCCCATAATTGACTGACAGATAAGTTCCTCCATTTCTCAGTAGTAGCCATAAATAGTCCAACTGATATATAGGCAAAAGCATAACAAGAACAAAAGCAAAAAACGATCAGCGTTTCATTGTTGTTTGATGTTCTTTATGTGAAATATATTGCTGCTTTTCTTTTAGATAGCATAATGTGATTTTTTGATTTTAAATAAGCTGTTTCAACCATGAGAAACCTTTTTGCTCTTTCAATTTAATAAATAGGAAAGCTGAAAATACAGTAAATAACACACATGCTATCCAACCATTCAATTGATTGACCGATAACCATTTGCTGGTGAGGGCTATGGTTGCCCCATGTACAACATAGATAAACGTACTTGCTTCCCGGAATTGCATGGCGATATTTTTGTTCATCTTTAAATTCCAGTTCAAAATCAAGTTACATGCCACATATGTGATAAGTATCATACCTATTCCTAATGTTCTATTTCTGTCTGGAATGGAAAGCAAGATACCGAGTATGAAAAGTGTAAAAAGCCATCTTTTGTTTTTAGTAGTCCCTTTTTGGGCAAATAATAACCCCATACTTAAATAGCATAAACCATTACATATACCGAATACATTAAATAAATGGTGTTCCCAAATGTATGCGAATAATCTACAAATCCCCTGCGGATTGTCTACTGAACCATAATGGCTATATACTCTAAAGAATATATAGGCAATTATTCCAATGATGAAAATAGCGGTAGGCTTTATTTTTATTTTGAGTAAAAGGTATATAATCGGAATACAATACAAACCACTCCACAAATACCATAAATGGTTATATCCCCTACAAAATAAATTGTGTAAAATATTTACCCCCCCCACACACACACACCACCACCACCACCACCCTGCCCGTCGATTATTACACTGTAAATGATAAACCAAATAAGGTATAATTTCCCGAATCTCAACCATGCTCTTTTAATGTTTTTTTTAGCTCCTTCTGGGGCAAGAAGCACTCTCCTAAACAAAAAATATCCCGTAAAACAAAAAAACAGCGGTACTGCTGTATATTGTATCATCATGCATATATCCCGCAATAAAGGCTGTTGAATAGTAGGAACAATATAACAGTGTATGGTTATAACAAAAATGCTAAGAATAAATTTCGTCAGGTCAATGGAGTTATAATTTTTCATGCTAAATGAGTATAACTAAATTACGGTTTTACAGATGTTGTTTAGTAATAATATATATACTAATACTTTTTGTGTTTTATATAATTATTTCGTTGAAAGCAAAATGATTCCCAATACTAATTATAGGCTAAAGCATCTTCTAAAAATTTCTCAGATTCCAGCCTAAACGATTTAAGTTTCAGTTGCGTGGCATTGACATCATATCCTACAATAGGTAAGTTCGTGATATCTACATCATCTTTTACTATGCGTTTTCCTAATCCTACATAATCCAATAATGACTCCATACGGTTGTTATTCTTTTTTTTAGCAGATACCACTGTATAGAATGGTACATCGAAATTAATAGAAAAAGCAGTCCCATGGAAAGAGTTGGTTATTATAAACGAAGCATTTGTTATCAACGATAAGAATTCAGAAGGTCCTGCATTTAAGATATTCACGACACCTTTGTCTTTTTTTACTTTAAATGCACGTTTGCAAATTCTATATACTGGGATTTGCTCTTGCTTTCCTATTCTTGTTGCCAATTTAACAATGGCATCCGATTCGGATAATTGATAAATTAGCACATAGCGTTGAGGCATATTACTTACAGGTTTCATAAACATTGTCCATTCCGATTTATTTAATAATAAAGTCGGATCGCATACCAATTGCGCGGTGCGTCCTGTTAGTTCTTTCACTAAATTTACACCGGAAGATTCGCGAACGGAAATGGTTTTGATAGAAGACAATCCAAGTTTTATGCGATTAGCGATACTGTTATTTTCAATTTTAGATACACCAAAACTTGAAGCATACGATACGGTCAAGGCACTATGAGGGGCAAACGTCAAGAAATAAGGTTCAATAGATGATGATGCGTTTGGATTCCATACTTGGTCACTTCCAACCATATACACATCATATATAGGAGTATCCGTATATAAGTCCTTCATAGACTTATATAATTTAGAGAAACGAGTATTGTGTTGATGGAATGAATTAAAATTAGCGATGCGCTGTTTCACATCTTTGCAGATTAAAGGTAATATTTTATTTAATACGAAAGATGCGACCCGATATTTTGCAAAGTAGATAATTTTGCCTTTTATGCTCATAGAATTAAAAGAACGTGACATCTTGCTATCTATATATCGCCAATCTTTGTAATATAGATAATTGATAATCTCGGCATTATATCCCATTAACTGTAATTTTCTAAAGGTGGCGAATGCTTGCAGTTCAGCACCATAATTGTTTACATTTACTATTGTGATGATTCCTACTTTCTTCATTTAATTTTAAATTTATATAGAACAAATCGTTTTTTTAATTTGATATGAATGATAGTTAGAATTTTATATATTGCCCAAAAACACTTATGTGGCATTTGGTTTGATATTATACGTAACCACAGTTCTCGAGATAGATGCTTTCTGAAAAAATCAGGAAACAATACTAATGGGTGATATTGGATAAATTTAAATCCATCATATAAATTGGGATTGGAATTTATGGCTTCTTTTATTGTCGAAGGATTCAATTGCAAGTTACTTGTTTTTACTAACAAATTATGTCCATGTTCATTGTTGGCTATTAATAGAGATACGCCTTTTTCGAATTGCTCCTTTTTATAATGACCACCCCAAAAATCGGCAATTGTAATATCTGAAACTCGATTAAGCGATGCGTATTTGCAATTGCTGCAACTTTTTCTATCCAATAGCCATCCTGCAAATATCTTATAAAACAAATCATCTTTTCGGGCAATTACTTTGGTGTCTCCATTAATTTCAAGTGTAGTATGTTGTGATGCATACTGCCCGTACTCTTTTTCTCTAAAACTGATGATTTTTGTTGATTTAAAATGGGTTAAATGCAAATCGAGAGCTTCTTGACCAGGGATGCCGTGACATATTATTTCTACAGTATATAAATGGTCATAGCGTTTTCTTAGGTATCCATATAATCCGGCTATTTGACAAGGTGTACCTGAAAATAAAACATAAGCGTTGGATTGCAGAAGTTGCTTTACATATTGATAGATTCCTTTGGTGTCACTTTGGATGTATTTGCTATTCATCAATAAAGGTAAATCTTTGTGTGTTGATATGCAACGATGTCTTACTTGATTGTTTTCCAGACAAGCACCGATAACATAAGAGTTCTCAAAACACTGGAAAAAATCCAATGCGATACCGGTAAAAGCTCCTCCACTGGCCGCTTTTTTACGCAATGCATCGTCTTTGCACCAACCGCCAAACGCGTGCATTTGGCTAACATCGTTTTTTTTCACTGGTGATACAATGGGACATGCTTTTTCACAAAGATTACAATTGACGCATTTGTCTGAACATATAGAGACGTGAGTCAACCCATTCTTTTTAATGATACCAATTGCTTGATGTTTACAAGTGTCAACACAGACTAAGCAACCGGTACATAATCTATCAGAAGCTAAGCGTGGCATATTGTATTTAAATAGTTGAGATGTTTTACCTTTTCTTCGTCAGTAGAGAAGCGATTCTTTATTTTCTTGGCAGGAACGCCTCCCCATACCTCACAGGCAGGAACACTTTTTGTAACAACTGCTCCAGCTGCTATTACAGCACCATCACTGATTGTTACACCACCTAAAATAGTACATCCATTGCCAATCCACACATCATTTCCCACTATAATATCGCGTTCCTCACCTCGTGGTGATTGCCATATTGTAGTACCTGATAAATGAATCTGATGGTCATTCCCGCCAACAAACGACACTTTCCCTGCAAAAAGTACATAATTTCCTGTTACTAAATTGGCCGCAACACTACAATACTTTCCAAATTGGACATATCTACCCAATTGTATTTTTCGCTTAGCGAAACGGGTATGAGGCATTACTCTTACAAATCCAGAATACTTTACCCATGGAAATTTAAGATGAAAAAGATACCATGTACGTAGTATATTTAGCACATACTTTATTGCAAAGGTTGTTTTATGATCGCCGGCAGGCATATTTGAAAAGTCTATTTTCATTGTATCACAGATTTGCATGCGTCAAAAATTCGTTGTGCAGCTTTGTCTGGAGTAAAGTTGCTTTCGATTTCGATAGAATGTTTACCCATTGTTTGCAGGTCATGTTGGTGGAAAGCTTCTAATGTATCTAATATTGATTTCTTGTTCAAAGGGTCAAAGCTGTAACCGTTTACTCCGTCTTTAATCAATTCTGCTGTTCCACCATTATAGATAGAGCAAGCTACAGGTAGCCCGCAAGCCATTGCTTCTGGTAATACCAGGCACCAATTATCTTCCAACGTCGGCATAATAAATACATTAGATAGGGCATAATATAAAGGCAATTTGTCATAACTAATTCCACCCATAATGTGTATTCCTTTTTCTGAATTGTATTTTTTTATCAGATGTTCTTTGAGTACGCCTGTGCCAATCACGACTAAATGGTCATTTGGGTATTTTTTGATATGATTGTTCCAAACCGCCAATAATTCTTTGATTCCTTTCCTTTCAACTAATTGACCTACAAATAAGAATGTCAACCCTTGTTTTGAGATGCCCAACCGCTCCTTTGTTGATTTCACTATATCAATAGGTGTTTCTGTTACTTGCTTCCTTAAATTGAAACTATCCGCACACATAACTCCGAGAGTCTTGGGCGTGTTCTTGAAATGTAAATCATCATTTAGGTATTCTTCCGTCTGCATGCCGTTGATTAAGAAATGATTTACCGTTCTGCCTATAATCATTCTATATAACTTTCGATACCAGGGTGCGTTACGTTCCACATACTTGGTGCGTTCGTAAAACATTAGCAACTTTTTTCGATGTAACCATGCATGTTTTATGCCATAGGGAGCCCAACTGCCAAATCCTTCTACTATAATGATATCGGGATTAATCTCTTTTATCTTTTTAGTTAGTCCTTTTACTGATTTGATAGTAAGCGTGGCATTAGCGAAAGTTGTATTACCTCCTTTTCCGAAAACTAATCGCTTCTCACTGTCTAAAATAGACACATGGTCACCTAATGTTTGAGTCAATTTACCTTTTACTAATTCTGATAAATCGGAAGAATTACATATTAAATAAAACTGATTGTTGGTTTGTCTATTTAGATAGTCATATACGGGTATACGATAGTTCCCGAACCAAGGAGTGATCCAAAGTATTCTCATAATGATTTGAAATCCTTTATTACATATTTATAATATTCTATTTGTCGCTCCAACACAATGTCCATGCTAAAAGCTTTTTTGATGCGTTGTTTGGCATTATTCGATATAATTACTCTTTGTTTGGTGTCAAGTTTTAGTAGTTGCCTTATTTTTTCAGCAAGAATTTTGGAATCGCGAGGTTCTACTAGAAAGCCACTCTTTCCATCCTCAATAATTTCGCTCATACCACCGGAGCTGCTACCTAATACGATAGCGCCTTGTGACATAGCTTCTATACATACCATTGGCATATTTTCCCACCAAGAAGGAAATACTACCAAATCTGTTGTTGTATAGCGTGCTATCAATTCTTCACGAGGAACTTTTCCGACAAGATTAAACCATGGATGAGTTTTATATTTGTTCTTCAGTTGTTCAGCAAAATCTCCTGCTTTGCCGACCATATTTAAACGAAGTTTAATACCTTCATCGGCAAGTGATTTGCAAGCTGCGGCCAAATCACCACAGCCTTTCCAATCACAGATTGTTCCGGCAAAAAGTATTTCCTTTATTTCATTGTTTCTCTCTCTTGTAAATGCAATATCAGTCCACTTTTCTGTATTTAGTGGATTGTATATCACTTTAATTTTATCTCTATCAATTCTTAATTCTTTAACGCTCCATTCTTTTAGTGAAGTACTGCAAGATGTGATATATTGAGCTCGTTTTACAGTGGCCAGTTCATGTCTTCCCTGCCAATAAAACTTTGCTGTATGGGCATTAAATGGAAGTATGCCAAAATTATAATGGTCCATTAAAGCTGGAGTATGCAACCTTATTACAAGTGGTATGCCCAATTCTTGTAAATAATAGGCCTCTGCACCATATTCTGCCACTTCGATAATATCAATGTTTCTTATGGTTTTCAGCGCTTCTCTTATTCTTTTTCGGTAAGGGAGATATCTATAAAAGGTTCTAAATTTTTTTACAATGGATGTTTTTTCTACTTGTGGAATAATGAAATCCCCTCCTTTAAGGCGTATGATGTTCACCCCGTCTTCATCGTAAGATTTTTCCTTACGTGTATCATCCGAAGCGCAGACTACCGTCACTCTATGCCCTAAAGCATTTAAACCATGGGCCACTTCTTTAATATACGAAGCGATACCTCCACCACGCAATGAAGGTGGATATTCTCTACAAACAAAACAAATGTGCATATCTTTTATAAATAATAACCGCCGAATGTAAGATATATGGGACTGAAAAATATTATATCAAATTCAGGGGCGTATTCCCAAATGATATTTTCAAAAAACAAAAAGAAGCAGCCCATACTTAGCGATGCAAAGCCTTTAAGTAATAGATTCCTTTCTTTAAGAGACCTTCCTATATAAGGAATGATATATGGTATGAACATATAAAACATCATAAAATACCGATATTGTGCCGTAGGTTGGTTAAACATTGCAAATACAGCCAATATGAGTAAAAGCATTATATTCATAAGAAATTGCTCTGTCACATTCATAGATTTACGTTCTTTCCATTGTTTTTTATACAATACAAATAGCAGAGGCAACAACAACACATGAACTCTCGGATGGGTAAAATCTAGACCTCCTAATCCATCATCTAGCCCTTTGCTATTAGCTACTCTTGATAATCCATAACCTAACACGCTACCATCTGATGACGATGTTATTTCTCTCGCCATACTTGGTCCCATTATGATAAGTAGTGCAAATAACACACACATCATCATTAATGTCTGTTTGTTCATCTTGCTGCGTAATCTTTTTACCAATAAAAAAGGTATAAATAATATATTTGTCGTATGGGTAAATACAGAAGCAAACATCATTATCCATGTCTTTTTTGTCATTTTGCCATATCTTGCATAATGACCTATGACATACATCATTATGGCTTGTCCAAAAAATTGTTTCTGTATTTGCAACATAAGATTGAAATACATATAAAAAAAACACATTGTTATTGTACCGCATATCAGAACCATCTTTGGTGATTTTAATTGGGTTGAGAAATGGTATACTCCCATTAGTATCAACATAATTTCCATTAAGGAATACAAGAAGATAAAAAGTGAATAATTACCGAAAGTCAGATAATAACCTAAATAGTTATACACTCCATTCATAAATTCACCGGATATGTTAGTAGCCCCTTTTTCTCCCATTGCGACCCTATATCCATAAATGTTTTTTAGAGAACCTATAAATCCTTGCGTAGGAACATTCAAATAAGCCCAAGCATAATTTATCTGATCACCACCGGCGTGTTTTGTTGCATTTACAGCACCAATGTATGCTGCGATGCAAATAAAAAATGTATAATAATTTGTTTTATTAGGTCGTCTTTTGGATGTTACATAATATATGATAGCAGGTAGTCCTATTATGGATGGAGTTAGAAGGAACAAAAGTGCTATTCCAGCGACTTCAATCCATTTTACGTTTTCGACTGTGTTATTTCTTAATCGATTCATATATGAGTATATATTCTTTGCTGTGATGAATGTGCAAAAAAACTTGGGATTTGTTCAAATGTTTACATTTATAGCCTGTTTGCTATTTTCTTTATTAGATTGATTAATTCCCACGCAATGTTACAAAGATTTTCTGGTAGCCATCGTTTAAAGTTCCATTCTATGGAAAGTGCCTTTTGTTTACAATCGTTTTCAATATCTTGATATTCCTTGTCTATATGCTGTTTGGCCGATACATGTTTATGAAGATGTAATGCCAATTCTCCGGCAACTCGCTGAATGTTTTTTCCCATTTGAATTTTATTGTTGTCGGTCGCTAATTTAGAGAGTGCCCAATAGACTCTTTTTACATCATTATAATGTTTTTCAGTAAAATGGGCTGTTACGGCTTCATCGCATTTTCTGTATCCATAAAATAAAATATCTGCATAGATACATTTGGAGCAATGTTGCAAGTACTGAATAATGAATAATGTATCTTCATTGTATGTGCATCCATCAAGAAATCTGATGTTATTTTTGTCTATGATATCTCGGCGAAAGACGTGCATGCACAGATAATACTCATTTTTTATGACTTTCTGCATAAAGTCTGCTGCATTCAGAACCATGCAGTGATATTTCTTTCTCTTTTTTCGCAGATGATTCGGATAGAGATTGGCATCATGTATATCTATCGTGTTGAAATCATAACGAAGAAAATCCGGTTGTGTATTTGTAAGTATAGAAACGACTTTTCCAAAAGATTCAGGATAGACAATGTCATCAGAATCAATAAAGAAAATATATTCACCGTGAGCTATGTTTAAAGCTTTGTTTCTTGTTATGGCAACTCCTTCGTTTTCCTTCTCTATAAAAATAATATGAGGGTATGTCGCTGCATATTGTTTACATATATTGTTGCTGTTATCTCTTGAACCGTCGTCAATCAGAATTATTTCATAACCGTCGAAGTTCTGTTGAATAATGCTATTTAAGGTTCTTGCCACATAATTGGCGGTGTTATATACCGGAATAATTATAGATATGTACGGATTCATTGCTGGAGTCTATGTTTTGTTAATAAATTCATACTCCAATTGATTCCATAAGACCATATTAAAAGCACAACGACCATAATCGGAAGTTCTACGTTTTGAAGTATATCTTTAGGAATCATGTTGGTAATAAAAAGATAATATGGGAAAAATTGCCAATAATAAATATTGCCGGAATGCAACTTTCCTACCGTGGTTATATGGAGCATCTTGCCCCCCCCCATTGTTGGGTCGCAAATACAATAAATAAACATTGCGACTACTGCAGAAAACGTAGAAATCATAAATGTTCCGGAATAGTGATGAGTAGCGCATAATAACTGATGCTCAATATAGGGGAAAAGGCATAAGATAATTGTTCCGATAGACAGAATTGTGCGATGTTTATTTGCCAATATGACAATTTGCGTTTCATGCTTTTTTATGACATACCCTATAGCCATCATTGGAAGGCTGGATGTTAGCCACGGTAAATAGTATTCTTGTATGGAAAAATTGCTATTTGCAAATGCTGCAAAAGAATACTGCCCTTCCATCAAACCTTCTATGAGGCAAGCTGTTGCCGCAATATATAGTATTACGTCCTTTATCTTAAAGTGTTTGTGGATACAAATGAGAACTAAAGTCCATAGATAGCTTGTGAGAAACCAAAGATGTCCGGAAACAGAATCGCCATATATGACAAGGCGTATGATATTATCAACAGTGTTAATCTTGGACTTTCCATCAATAGTCCAGTAAAGTAAATAATATACAATATTGAAAAACAGAATTAGTTTTACTATTTTTACAATACTTCTCTTTACCTTTTGTATTTGTACAGATTCATCCTTCGCATAAAGGAAGAAGCCCGAAATGATATAAAATAGTGGAACTCCACATCGGTATAATGGTTCAAAATATTGGATTTTGTAGCAGGAAAAGTGTATCATTAACACAAATAATACACCTATGGCTTTCAGTAAATATAGAGAATGATATTGGCTCCTCATCTTATACCTAATTGATATTTGATATGTTTCCAGATAATCTTGTTTGGAGTATGGTATAAATAGGGTATGGCATTTCTGATAAATAACCACCAGCTGATTTTTCTTAAATCAAGAAAATATCCCCATGTTTCAGCGTAATATTCAAGTTTGTTTTCCTTTTTTAAAAAAGCATTTACTTTGTAACCGACCTCTATTCTTGCCAATAGATTTTCTGCTTTAAAAGAATAAAACAAAGATCCTTTACGGATTGTGCGGACATATATTTTTATATCTGATACTATAATCTGGTTTGCATAGTGTCCTACTTGTGTTGCGAACCAAACGTCATTGGCTGCACATATTTCTTGAAAGTGAATATCATGTTTCTTAATTAATTCGGTATTGACCATTTTTGTCCAAGGGGCATGGGTCATATAACGAAGTGGATTGAAATTGTTGAGAGAGGTACTTTGTTTGGCATATTCTTTTACCATCAAATCTTTCTCTACATTTTTTCCTGTTTCACAATCAATCGTTATGTTTTCATAAAAGACGAGATCTGCATTGGCGTGTTTATACTGATTTAAGAATGCATTTAAATCATTGGAAAAATAATCATCTGCGTCAGCAAACAAAAACCACTTTGAATCACTGCTCTTTAACGCTACATTGCGGGCATATCCGGCTCCCTTCCCTTCTTTGGTAAATATGACCGTGCATTGCGGATTGTTTAATCCCGGGAATCTGTCAAAATCCACAATCTTCGAATCGCTGTTGTCATCTACTACTATAATATGCAGGTCATCTCGTTTTGGAATGCTGTCCAAGCATCTTTGCAGTAAATCGGGAACATTTTTGTGCGGTATTATAATTGTAAAAGCGTATTTCATTTTAGTTTATTTACTATGAGGTTATGTGTTATTGATTTACGAATTTGGTCAATGATAGTGATACAGAAATAGACGGCAATTGCCCCAATGATAAAATGTAAAAAGTTCCATTCTATATGAGGAAACCAACTGTCAAAAAACATTTGGCCAAACGGGCTTTCTGAGCAAAGATAAACCGCAAGGCTACTTGCTGACAGCCAGTTGATGGTGGTTGAATTGAATGAAAGTTTAGAACATCCAATAAAAATACATGCGGACATCAATGTGGTCAATGGATTTACATAGGAGTTTAAATAGGGTAATATCCCAAGATGTCCAGTGTAGTGGCCACCTATGATTAGCCCTGCTCGAAATATAATTAAACTAATTAGAAGTAGAAACCACCATTTGTCAATCCATTTTTTTAGATATAATTTTATCCACCTTGCACTTAGGTACATGCTGAACATTTGGAATAGTCCTCCGATATTGGCAGACTTTACAAAATAATCTCCAAATGATATATAAGTAATTGTCAGAACAGCCAATAAAACTTGCCATTTGTCGCATGTATCTATAAAATGATTGATTCCGGGAGACAATAGATAGATAGACAAATAGGCCGCCATGAACCACCACAAATTGATGGAAAAGGGCAGCTCTAGAAATCTAACTTGCCCATATAGCAACTGACATCCAATGCATGAAATCAAAGCATAAAAGATGCACATTCCTACCATTTCCCAAAACCTTTCTTTGCGATACTTTAATCCATACCATCCTGAAATGAATACAAAAACAGGAACTCCTAATTTTCCGATAGAATGGGTTAATAGTTGTGGCAACAAATCCGGCTCCCCGACTCTGTCAGAGGCAACCACATAAAGATTGAAGTTGCGTGCTTCGTAGTGATAAATCACGATGATGAGCATACTTAATATTCGAAGTAGCTCAATGCTGCTATTCCTTTTTATTGAATGCATTTTATTTGTTTAATATTCAGATTGTTACCCATTTCAATGAGCGCTTTTTGCGTATGAAAATCCATACGTCCCATATTGGATGTAAATGTTAATTCCCCTATGTAAAGCTTTCCTTTTATTTCATAAAAATCAACTCTTACTTCAGGAAACTTTGTTGATAGCTTTTCTGCATATTTCAACATTTTGGCTAGTTGAGTAGGTTTTTGTACAGGTACATCATTGCGGTAAGGTTCAGACATGAAACTATCAAGCCGTTCCCATGATGTAGTAAAAAGATTGAATACTACTTTATGTGTGATAACATCTCTATTTGAACCGGTAAATATATAGTAAGGTTTTCCATTAAAGCACCATACTTTGTAATCTACAAGCCCATTTGCACTATCCGGTTCCAATAGCATTTCGGCTATGATACATGGCTTTATACCGAGATAGTGAAATTCACCGGTTTCTCTTCCCCAAGGGGTATCTATACTTTTTTGCAACTGATTGCATACTGCATTTTTGTTTATTCTATTTTTGTCTTTGACTATAATTACATCTCCATAGCCATGATTGGGCTTTAAAACAAACTTGTTAGGCAACGAATCAAAATCAATATCTGCTGCTTTATCCCAATGGCCATATAACGGTACCAACAGCTCCTCGCAGTTTTCGGACTTTATGAATTCACGCATACGATACTTGTCTGCGCACAATGTCCACAAAGAAGTGTCGGTACAGTAAGCAAGCCATTGGATTTTTTCATTTAAATCACGAGGATTTTCCCAATCAATGTTTCTGCCGAACTGATCGCGGAACAAGATATCGGCATATTTTTTTCTATTGTAATGTGATAGATATAGCTTGTAGTAATGTTTGAAAAACCAATAGACCTTTTTGATAGGCAGCAATAATTTTTTCATCTTTTCGGAATTTTATTTACCTGTTTTACGAAATTATAATATTTATAACTGTATGCCCATTCATAATATGCATAACCTTGTGATTTGAATTCTTTCATATAAATGACAGATTTGCATGTGGGATATGCTTTCCCCGTGAAGCATACTTTGTTTGCGAATGGCATTTTGTCAAACTCGTGGATATATTCTTCATTTCGTGCGGAATCTGAATCGCTGAATTTTACAAGCATATTATCCCAATGAATACGTTTTTTTCTGCGCTCCCACTTTATCAAAACCTCTTGTTCCGTCTGATAGTGCATAAAAACAATTTCAATCCCTGTATCGCCTAATACGCCAATAATGTAATCTTTTGATATGAGATGAGCATACTTTGATTTTTCTTTGGGTATGAATATAATAGGCTTTTCTATGTTGTTTTTTAAGTCTTTGAGGAGTTTGATGTATTCAGGAGCGTAAAAATAGAGCCCGATTAGTGGAGTATTGTATTGCAAGCCGCACGACTGATACATAAATCCACCCCAGCAATTATTGCTGATGATGGTAATCTCTTTGTTTTTAATACGGGCTTTTCTATACCATCTTAATATATTGTGGTATATATGTTTGATTATCATAGAATGAATTTTTGTGATATGAGTGACAGAGTAAATTTTATCTTGGTTCGGAAAGGAGCTTGCATGATCAATTGCAGAGTCATATTTTTGCGATAAGATTCATTGTATGCAATCATTATCCTTCGTTTCCCCTCTTTCTGCTCATTAATAGGTAATTGCAACACTAAAGTAGCCATGCTTTTTAATGTGGCATAATAATCATTATATAGATTTAGTAAGACATTTGTGGGTATCTTCTCTTCTTTTATCAGTTCTATCAACTTGTCAATAGTTATTAGATAATCCAATTTCTTTAATGACGGGCTTCTTGTAATTGAGCCCTCCCCAATTCTGTATAAATATTCTGCATCACAGAGGGCTACTTTTTTGCTTTTTAGGTAGAGCAATCTGGTGATGTATTCATCTGAATTGAATTTACTATATGAAGCGTTGGCTACGGTATAATATTGTTTGGCCAAGGAGGTACGAATCATTTGCCATCCATGTAGTTTCCAAGGAATGGTCATGGCAAATGCTTGCTTCCCGTCTTTTATCAATGTTTGTCCGTTTAGGTGGTTTGATTTGAATAGATTGGGAATTTTTTTAGTATTCCCATATCCAAATTCAACATCCGGCACAATTGAATCAGCATTTGTCTCTTCTGCACGTTTCAACATCAACTCTACATAATCGGGAGCATAAGCGTCGTCACTGTCAAGAATGGATACGTATTCTGTATCAACCAATTCAATGGCTTTAGCCCTGGCTACGGCAGGTCCTGCATTCTCTTGAACAAGTACCTTGATTCTTTCATTATCAGCTTCATATTTTCTGAGGATTTGAAGTGATGAATCAGTACTTCCATCATCTATGCATATTAATTTCCAGTCTTTGATGGTTTGCGATAGTAAGGAACCTATGGAATCATCAAGAAAGCGCTCTGCATTATATACAGGCATTAGGACTGTTACTTGCATAAATAATTCTTATTTTAAGATACGGGGAAACAATTGTGTTAAAAGTAACCCTAATTTATGGGAAAACATTGTTAATATGATTGCCAATAATATCTGTATCCATATTAATCCTTTTATTTGTTCACCCGATAATGTTATTCCTATTAACGAAAAACTTTTTATAAGAATAGGTATTGATATTGTCCAAATAAGTGGGACAAATGGTGCGTGGATGCCAAGTATCTGAAGTGAGTTTTTCCCTAATTTATCAATCATAATGCTTTTCCATAAAATAGAAAAAGAACGGCTTAATATCAATACTATTATAATTCCACTTAAAGGGGTAATGAAAAATTGGAGGATGTTGGGTATTACAGGTCCGTTTACATCCATAAAGTCGCATGGAATAAAATATATGATAATTGCTATAAGAAATGGTCGACTGATAATTCCATAAGAAGATAGATGTTCATATAAGGTTTTTTCTTTAAGACAAACCTTTTGGTTAAAAATGTTACCAAGAAGGAAATATGGTAACATTAACATTGTTTGCGATAAATAGAATTGAAGTTTGATATTGTTGTAACTTAATACTATTCCTGCAATAGTTATTATCGTATAGAAAATATACGCATATTTGCCCCCAAAATGATTCCCTATCGTATAAATTAAATGAATACTCCATAAGGAGATAAGAAACCAAAGTACTCCACCGACAAAAATATTTAAATTCATATTATTGAGGGTAAAGTTCTGAAAAAGTATAATTTGGCCAACATATTGAATTGTCAGACAGAAAATCCAATAAAATAAATAAGGGACAAGTAGGCGTTTTCCCTTTTGTGTTAAGCAGTTTTTTATACTTGTAGGT
>CDZI01013438.1_pt1 | contig 17560 bp, 10 predicted proteins | sample 554811 | NCBI WGS metagenome assembly CDZI01 (sample SAMEA3182110, study PRJEB8094) | gut metagenome | biome: human; feature: gut; material: Stool; isolation source: human stools | place: Canada | collected 2013-04-23
TGGTGGAGACTGCTGGACTCGAACCAGTGACCTCCTGCGTGTGAAGAACTGCGTACTGTCCGGCGCAGGCGGTCACAGCCGCTACGTCCCGCATCGTCACAGGCCGTTTGCCCCACCGCAAGGGCTCAAGCTGTACACCGCAACAGCACTTTACAGCCTAAAAAAGCCCGACACATAACACCATCCAATATCTGGTAAATTTAATCAACATCGCGCAGGGAAGATCTGTGCATTCAGTGGTAAACTTGCATGCCACCGAAAAATAACCATTCGCTTTCTGTTGAGGCTGTCAAAACTGCTTTGCAAAGAGGGAGATGGGGCTTTGGTTATCAGTGCCAAAGCCCCGTCTCCCTCTTTTTCTAAAGCAAGCCGCATCTGACGATCTCAACCGCTCATGGAGTTGTCGCCTACATCCTTGCCCAGATCGCAGGTATAGACGAAGCAGATCGTATCGCCGCTCTGCACCTGATAGCGGGAGCAACCATAATTGGGAAACCAACCATTGACTTTGTACATCCATCCGGACTCTTCGCCCACATCAAACTCATAGAGATTATTGATGCCCTCGATGTAAGCGCTGTTGTACATGGGCGTCCAGCTGGATTCCATATGGATGCCGTGATCCTGGCAAACCCTCTGGAGCACATCATAGACGCTCTCGCCCTCACTGAAGGTCATACTTGTGGTGGGGAGTATCACGCCGTCCGACGGTACCAGCGCCAGTTTATTCTTTGCGCACAGATCCATGTTGTCCAGTATCGTGGCACAGGAAATGGAGATCGTACACGTCAGCCTGGTATCCGTGTCTACTGCTGTACTGCCCGGTTCCACCGACTGAGGCCGCCCTTCAGGCACAGAGCCTGTATGATACTGATCCTGCCCGCCGGAATTTCCCGTCGTACTTCCCGTGACCTCTCGGTTGCCGTTTTGCTTTGGGCCAACGACATCAGGGTCATCGGGGTCCAGCGTCTGCTCCTGCTGACGGTCAGCATCTGTTTGCTGCATAGCGGAAGACCCCTGATCCGCCGGAGCTGTATGATCAGTGAGCCTCCCTCCCGCCAGCACAAGTGCGACAACGATCACGACTGCCGCAATACCTGCCGCCAACGTCTTTTTCCAAGTTCTTTCCATAGAAACCTCTTTATGTGCTTATTTGGCGCTGCGCTTTTTCTTCTGCGTCAAAACAACGATAGCCGCAGTGGAAACCAACACGCCGCAGGCCCACAGACCCATCTGGCTGGTATCGCCTGTACGGCTGGCTTTGACCAGCTTGTCGATCACGGAATCAGAGCCGGCTTTCCAACCAATCAGAATGGGAGAAAGGCCCGTGGTCGTCACTTGCAGGCCGTCCGCCGTCTTGGTAACGGAAGGACTTTCCATGGTGCCCACTGTTTTGCCGAAATCATCGGTGGTAAAAGCATGAACGACCACAAACTCGTAGCCGGACTTACCTGTTCCCTGGGGATAAGGCAACAGCACGGTGATCTTGCCATTTGCAGGGAACGAATCCTTGGCGGCAGGTGACCAAACCGTTTTATTATCCACCACAGAAGGGATCATCAACGTCACATCCAGCATCTGCGTGTTTTCCGCCTTGATGTTCTTGTTGACCTTCTGCACAGCGGTCACCATCTGCGATTTCAGCTTGGTCACGCTGTTGAGCGCTGATACACTTTGCAGTGCGGAGGGCAGCGTAGTCAGGGGCGTTATCTCAATGCGTCCGCCCACCTTGTGGTAATTGCACACGACACATTGATCACCGGTATACTTGTGATTGGCCTCTTTCAAATGGGCGCCGCAGAGGGCACAGGGGAACCAGTGCTTTGTATCGCTCATCTCATAGCCGGAGCCGCTCTTATGTCCCAACGCAGAGGTCGTTTCCACAAATTCACTGCGGCCGCACTTGGTGCAGGTATGTGTCTTGGTACCAGCCTCCGTGCAGGTGGCCGCCGTCTCTTTCCAATCACCAAAAGTATGTTCTCCGGCGGCACAGTCCTTTGCCACATCACTCATATCATAGAGGGACTTTTTCCCGTTCATCAGCCGCTGATAGGCCGTCATGGCATAGGCCGCCTGCTCGGTAGCCATGCCGTCAACATCGGTAGGGTTTCCATCCTTGTCCTTCATAGTATGATGAAACGCTCTCTTCTCCGTGTTATAAAAGGTCAGCAGCGCGTCTACGGCAGACTTGCCATTCTTGACAAACCGGCTATCGGCGTGAGGATTAATGCCCAGCGCCGCACAGGCTACGATGACCTGAGAGATGCTCTCGGAATTGACCGCTTCATAGGATGTATAGCTGCCGTCAGAATTCTGCATGGCAGACAGACGGCCTACTGCCGCAGATACAGCTGCCTGCACCTTTTCTTGCTCCTGGTAGTTCGCCAACGCCTGCAGCGACATAGCCGTCATGTCAGGATCAGAAGTCGCAGCATCCTCCTGATAATTCCAGCCGCCGTCAGACAGCTGACGGTCCAGAATGTAGCTGATGCACTGTTTGCGGATGGTGGTGTCCTTTGTCTCATAGCCAACAGTATCCAGTGCGATCAGCGCAAAAACCACACTGTTGAGGCCCTGTCCCTCGATCCACGAAAACTTTTCGTAGGGCGCTGTCAGATCACATTCGCCGACGCTTCGCGCGTCACGTCCCAGTGCCGAAAGAGCAATGATCAGGCGGGAATTTTCCGTGCATTTCACCAGATGAAGCGCACCCGCCGGGGCGCCCAGCTCCTGCGCGTTCTTTGTTGCCTTGCTCGCATAAGCGGCAACGCGGGTATAGTAATCGTTGAAATACTTGCTGCCCTTTTCCAGATAGCCGCTGCGGGCAAGGCCAAGAATGCCCCACTCGCTGCCAAAATCAGGGCTTGTCAGCGCTGCCTTCTCCTGCGCCAGTGTGCTGCTCAGCGTGGCATCCACGATGGTCGATACAGAAGTAGTCGTCTCGCCGGTGGTTCCGCCGCCGTTGCCCGTTCCGTCAGTGGCAAACACCGGAACGCACAGGCTCAGCGCCGTGATAAGCGCCAGCAGCAGTGACAGCAGGCGCTTGCTTGTTGTTGTGTTCATAGGGCCTCTCCCTTTTCGTTAATTTTCAATGATGTACAGATCGCCCGTTTTCGGGTCCTTGAACACCGCGCCCTGATTGACAAGGCCATCGGTGGGCACGCTGCCGGACTCATGGATCACCTCAGATGAGTCGATGTGCTGCATCTTGTCCCGGTCGATGTTCGTTTTGTTCAAGTCCACCTGCCAGAAGGTGATGACCGCCGCCATCAGCCCGCAGGCCAGCACCAGCATCACATCCGTCAGGTTGGCCACATACTGCATGGGCTGCACATCTTCATCCTCACGAAGGTTGCTGCCACGCAGACCGCTTCCCCGGATCATCGCTCCGCCTCCTTCATCTCCTGAAGGCAGCCCTCCATGACGGCCTCCAGATCGGCAACATCCGAGGCGTACCACCGCTTGCGGGCGGTGGAGATCAGGGCGCAGACCGCCGCAGTGATGATACCGGCGATGGTGGTATCAAAGGCAATGCTCATGGACTGGGACAGCGTGACGGTGTCGCCCTGTCCCAGGGCCACCACGCCGGGACCGAGGGGGATCAGCGTGCCCAGCAGGCCGAACATGGGGCCCAGCTTGGCCACCGTGTCGGTGATGCGGACCACCCGATGATAGTAGTCCTCCTCCCCCTCCAGCATACGCTTGGCGGCGGCGAGGCGGGTCTCCTCCGGCAGGTCGGCAGTGCTCAGCAGCTTGGAGAACACCAGCTTCTGCCGGTTCAGGAACGGTTCATCATCCAGCATGGCACGGATGGCGTCCGGGGTCTTGCTCCGCATGGCGTGCAGCAGCTCCACGGTGTTGACCTTGTCGCTGCCGGCCCGCTGGGCGGCCTCGTAGATCACGAAGCCCACCTCGATCACGGCAACGGCCATCAGGAGCAGCAGCACGATATAGCAGGGGTAGCGAAGCCCCTGACCGATGGTATGTAGTATCTCTGTCATTCGTCTCTTTCTTCCTTCTTTATGTCGCTTGCGGGAATGTCTCCTGTGCCGTCCTTACGGTTATTGGCGGCGCTGCTGCCGCGGCGATAGCCGTTCTTCCGACCCCACAGGATCAGCAAAATCACGATCAGCAGCAGAATCAGCAGGATCAGCCACCACAGGCTGAAATGAGGGGCGGGCGCTTCGGTCGTCCACTTGGCATACAGCGTCATGTTGCCGCTGACGGTGTCCTTGGCGAAGTCCCATTTGTGCTGCAGATCCATGTCGCTGTACCAGCCCTCCAGATAGAAGCCCTCCTTGGTGGGATCGTCAGGCTGCTTGATCTTGCCGCCCAATGCCACGCTCTGGTCGGGCACCTCGCTGCCGCCGTTGGTCTCAAACCGGATGCGGCAGCCGTCGGACACGATAACGGTCACATCCTGCGCCGTGGCGGCGTAGCTGTCCTGACCGCCCTTGGTGGACACAAAATTGTTGCTGCTGCGTATCACGGACGAGCCTGCCGTGCCGATGACCTTCAGCTGGAAGGTGCCCACCACGGTGGCGGCCCTCCACGTTTCGCCGCCGGACAGGGAAACAAAGTTCATGTAAAAGGCCCGGTCATCATCGCGGCGGGCCAGATCCGTGGTCTGTACGCCGCTGGTCACCATGGCGCTGTCAGGCACCAGTTCAAAAAACGTACTATCGTACAGGATTTCATCCTGCACGGCGTGCATGGTGTAATCCTCTGCTGCGTCGGCGCGGCGCAGGGTAAACATCACGGTGATAATATCGCCTGTGGCGGCTTTTTTCTCGGCGCTGCCGTCCACAGTCAGGGAAAAATCAAATTGCCGGCTCTCGTCCACGGCGAAGGCCGGGACAGCTATGGCCAACAGCAGCGTCAAAACCGCCAGCAGGCCGCAAAAAATACGTTTCATCTTAAAAACCTCCAAATCCGGGCCGTCCCCTGCCCCGAAAAGGGGCAGGGGAACAGTCCGGTGCTGCGGGGGAACGCGCTCACGCGCGAGAGGGTATGAAGTTACTTGGTGATCAGCGCGATGATTGCGGCGGCGTCAGCGGTGTCCAGCTTGCCGTCGGCAGTCATATCCGCTTCAAGGAACTTACGGATATTGACGGTATCGAAGTTGCTGTACTGCGCGTTGTACATGTTCCAGACCAGCTGGGCGTCGTTGATGTCCACCCTCGTAGTCAGGTTCACGTCGCCATCGTAGACGATCTCGACCTTGGTGCCGTTGACCGCCTTGACCTGCGCGGACGCCTCGGTCTTGACCTCTTCCAGACTCTTGTTGGAGATCACCAGCCAAGCGTAAGCATTATACTTTTCAGACCAGTACATGGCGTTTCCGTCATAAGCCAGCACCTTGCCCTCGGTCAGCTCGCCGCAGGCGGCGGTGATCAGGAAAATGCTCTGACCGTTCAGATCCAGATACTTGGCGACATCGACGGTGATGGTGGGTTCGGGTGTGGCTGCGTAATCAAAGTAGATGGTAACCGTCGTGCCCGCAGTGATGATCGTATCAGGGATCGTGAACTTGTAGCGTTTGCCAGCTAGCGTGTACGTGCAGTCCACGCCGTTTGCCCGGATCACATAGTCCTCGATGTTCTTTCCGTCCTCCGGCTTAAAGTAGAGGTCAAGGGTAGTACCCGCATCGACCTTATCGCCAGACTTTGACCATCCCCCCCGGCCCAGGTTTTTTACTCTCTTCCAAGCGGTACCGCTTTCGATGATGGTCGCCTTACCAGCCTCCTTGTAGTTGACAACGATATTCAGCGCCGTGCCGGTGACTTTTTCGGCATCGATGTCGTAACGCATAAAGGCCTGCATATTTTTACCTTCGACCACTTCGCCATTTACGGTCACCACCAGCTCCTTACCGGGTTCAGGCTGTGCCATAAACCAGAGCGCCGTACCTGCGTCTACCTCGGTAGCCGTACCCCAACTCTTCTGGGTGATGGTATCCACTGCGTCACCGGAGAGGTTAATGATGACCTTGCCTGCCTTCTCAGTGGCCTTAATGACCAGCTCGCCGCTAACATTCTTGACGGTGTAGGTGCCGTCGCCGTTGTCGATGACCTCCACAGTCTTGCCGCCCATGGTGGAGCCGGTGAAGTCATACTTCTTGCTGAGGTCATTTGCGGTGAAGGTGTAGTCCTTGCCGGGGTTGGCAGTGCCATTGCCGGTAAAGGCATCAGGCAGGGTGACCCGATAACCGCCCACGGTGATGGTGGCTTCCTTGGTGAGGAGTGTCGCGGCGGGAGCGTTCTGCGCGGCGGCGTTGTCCTTGACGTCCACCTTGGCGGAGGTCACAGTGACCTCGGTTTTGCCGGTGGCCGTGCCGGTAAAGGTCAGTATGATGTCGTCGGTGCCGCAGGTCTTGTCTGCGCCGTAACCGGCGATCTTCAGGGTGCCGTTGTTATCGATGACCTTTGCGTCAGTGGGCGCAATGCTCTTATAGGCCAGCACGTTGGTGTCATAGCTGACTTCCATGTAGTAGGCGTTGTAAGTAGTAACGCCATTGTTGCTGATCTTCAGCGCCACTTGCGCGTCCTCTTTCACAGTGATGGAGGAATTCACAGCGCTGGCGGCTACGGCATAACCCTTGACCTCAGCGCTGGCCGGGGTGACGGTGACGGAGATCTTGCTGTCGGGATAAGTAGGATCGTCGTAGCCGGGGGCCATGGTGGTGTTGTACATGTCCACCTTGGCAACAAACTCGGCTGTGGTAAGGTCGGCAATGTCTTTCTTCGCGGTGAAGGTGCAGGTAACATACTTACCGGCCTTGATCGTGCCGACGCCCTTGAGGGACGCCCAGTTGATGACCTTGTACTGGTCGGGAGCGGTTCCTTCCTCGCCCTTTACGATGACGGCATAGTCGTCAAATTCCTGTCCTTCTTTATAGGTGAACAGATTGCTATTAAAGTGCAGGTTCAGCGCAAGACCGGAAACATTTTCCAGATCTTCATTAAAATTTACGGTGACGGTAACATCCTCGCCCGCCTTAACGGTATCCTTGTCCACGCCAAGGGTGATGCTCTGGGCAAATGCCGGCACCACCAGCGTGAACAGCATCACGATAGCAAGGAAGAAAGAGCCAATTCTTTTTTTCATATGGTGATCTCCTTCTTATTCCGCGCTGCCGGACGGCAGCACATCAATGATTTTATTGACATATTGCAGCAGCAAGGTCGCATCCTTCAAGGTGATCTCGCCGTCACCATTGATATCAGCGGCGGCCAGCTGACTGTTCTCCAATGTGGCAACCTTATTGACGTGCTGCAGCAGCAGGGTTGCGTCCTTCAAAGTGATTTCCCCGTCGCCGTTGATATCGCCCACTGTGACCTGCGGCTCGGCGGGAGTGATGTTGTCCAGCTTCAGGTTGGTCAGAATCGCGTTGATACCTTCCAGATCGGTGGTTTTCAGCAGATCCCACTTGGCCTGCTTCACCTGACTGTACAGGGTTTTCTGCGCGGCGGTGGTCACATCCGTAACGCTGTTGACATTTATTGCCGCGATTTTTGCGTAGGCCTCTGCCTGATACTGGCCAAGGGCTTTGCCAGTCTTATACGTCTCGAAGATCGCCATCAGATCCAGCAGGGCACACTCGTCGCCCTCCAGCAGACGCTCGGTGACTATCGGCTTGCCGCCGAGGTCGCGGGCCTGAATATCCGTGGCGGTGTCGCCGTCTCCGGCAATCTTGCCGTCAGCCCTCAGCATAACGAAGCCGCTCATGTTAGCGGAACCGGCAGTCAGACGCTCCACAACCGCGTTGAACTGCGTCCGAACGCTCTCGGGCAAAGCCTTGAACTCGTCAGACTTCTGCACGTCCTTGGCCTTATCCAACTGCGCGTTCAACACAGTCAGAGTCCATGTGGCCAAGAAGGGAGCCTCTCCTTTATAAGTGACGCCGTCCTTCTCCACGCTGGCGGGTATCCAGTAGCGACCGGGCCGGGCGAAGTAGACAGTCATGCCATCCTCCAGGTAATACAGACCAGTCTTATCCGTGGGGAACGCCGGAGAAACGGTAGTTGTGCTGGTCTTGCCAGCGTTGAACAGCGTCAGATCATGGAAGGTGAAAGGTGCCTCCGCGTAGCTCTTGACCTTAGCGATGACACATCCGGTCACAGCGTCATAGGTGTTGGCACCGGCGGGGTTGGATTCATTGGAGCTGGAACCGGGAGCCAGTACATAGCCCTCCTGTGCGGCACGCTTGACGGTGATGGTGTAGTAGTGATCCACTGTACCATCGTTCCAAATCGCCTTGACAGACTTCGTCTGGGCTTGGGGATCCTTATAGAAGAATAGCTGATCGCTGGTATAGCCCGCATCCAGCTTTGTCAGTTTACCGGAAATAACGCCTTTGCTCAATCCGGTTCCCAGCGTTACGCCTTCGGGCATATCGAAATAAATTCGATCCATCATGGCATCGCTGCCGGGATTTTCAAATTCCACGGTGACAGCGGTGGGGGTAGCGGAGGCATCGGTGCTGCCGTCAGTGGGCAGCGTCACAGGCACTTTCACACTGCCGACGGAAACCGTCAGCTGCGCGGCGCTCTCCGGGGCGGCGTTCTGCCAGGCCAGCACGGGATAGCCGTTATTGATGTTGGCGGTATCCTCGGCGAAGGTTCCGCCCAGCTTGGCCAGCAGCTTATCCGGATTTTTCATCTCGGTGTCGTTGAACATCTTGTTGTTGTCGCCTTCCACGGCGCTCATCTTGTCGGCGCCGGCATAGAGGTATACATGACAATCGCGATTCTTGCCCCGGATCAGCTCCGAATAGATGTTGCTGACGGTGACGGTGTTCTGCACTGTGCCCACAATGATGCCGCCGTAGCTGTTGCCGACCTTCACGGTCATGGTGCCGTAGGCGTTGGTCATTTCAAAGCCCCATGCGGCGTTGCCCACCAGACCGCCGGCGTATTTGGTGCCGCTGTTGGCGGCGGTGATGCTGCCGGTGTTATACACATCCCTCAGGGTCAGCGGCGTTTTGAGCTTGTTGCCGTTGTAGACGGAGCCGACCAGACCGCCCACCGCAGCGCTGTCGTAGGTACTCTTGTTGGTTACGGTGCCGGTGTTGAAGCAGTCTTTGATGGTTGCGCCGTTGCGCAGCACACCCACCAGACCGCCGACGCCCATCTGGGCAGAGCTGGCAGATCCGCTGACAACGGCGGCGTTGGAGCAGCGCTCCATCGTCAGTGTAAATGCGACGTTTGCCGTATCCGTGCCGCCCACCAGACCGCCCACCGCTCCTCCGGACACAGTAACGGTATCCGTGGTATGGCAGTTGATCAGGGTAGTGCTGTCCTTGATGCGCCCCACAAACGCGCCCAGCAGGCTACTATTGCTGCTGTCGCCAATGGTGCTGTCGGAAATGGTGAGGTTCTGGATGGTGGCGGTGCCGGTCATCTTGAACAGGCCGTTGTTGGCGCCGGTGACATTCAGGCCGCTGATGGTGTGGCCGTTGCCGTCAAAAATACCGGCGTACATGGTGTCGGAAGTGCCGATAGGCGTCCACGTTTTGCTCTTGTCCAGGGCGATGTCCGCCGTCAGAATGGCGTTCAGGGTGGTCTTGCCGTTGTTCACCCGGTCGCGGAAGGCGGCCAGCTCCTCCGCCGTGGCAATGGAGACGGCGTCCGCCCCCACGTCCGCCTGGGTGCTGACACTCAGCGTGGCAACGCCGGATCTCTTCGCAGCAGGCACAGCGTAGAAATGATACTGAGATGTACTGTGGTCAGGCGTCAGCTTCTCGTCGTCCAGCGTGACGGTATATTCCTCCGCGCCGGGGTCATCCAGTACATTCAGCCGCACCAGCGTGCTGCTGTCCGCGCTGAGATGCTGACCGCTTTTCAGGTCGACCACCTGATCCGCCGCGTCGCCTGTCAGGCGAATCGCAGTGCTGCCAGTGGCGGTTCCCGCGAAGGCCGTGACGCACAGGCTCAGCGCCATGACCAACGCGAGAAACAGGGATAACATTTTCTTCATTTAATCTCCTCCTAAAACAAATTTTCGATCATTTATTGAAACAGGAAAGCTGCTGATCAATCCATTGCAATATTGAACCAGCAGTGCCGCATCGGCCAGTGAAGCCTCACCGTCATCATTCAGGTCGGCGGCGGCCAACTGTTCTTCGGTCAGTTCCCGCATGCCGTTGCAGTACTGGATCAGCAGTCCGGCATCAGTTATGTCGATCTCGCCGTCACCGTTCAGATCGCCGTACAGGACGACCTCCGGCATGGCCAGCAAGGCCATCCGGTCCGTGGCAGACACGTTCACATAGTAGCCGCTGAGCAGCAGCGCCGTTTGCTCCGGTGCGGTCTGTGCTTCCGCCGGGCCGTCTGCCAGAACGGTGAAGGTCACTTTGGCGATCACGTCGCTCTGCGCCGCGCCCTCCAGCGACGCGCCACCGAAGCGCAGGCCGCCCTCAGTCTCCAGCATGGCGGTCTCCATCAGCGGCTCCGTCAACCGGAGAGACTGGAACGCCAGCTTATCAGCATCATAGGTCAGCAGCGTACTGAACGTGTCGAAAGAGGCCTCCGGTGTCCGGATCGTGGCTATGGCCGTGTCGCCCTTCTGGTAGCTCGTCTTATCGAAGTCCACCGCCAGCACCGTTTCCGGCGCGCCGTTGGTATCCAGAACGCTGTCGCCCAGCGTGTTCAGCAGCAGGCGGAAGTCATTCCACGCTACCGTGCCGCTGTCGTCCAGATCGCATATGGCCCGATCCGTCCGTCCGGCGCTGGCCGCCATGCGGGAAATATCCCGCACATCCAGCAGCGCGTCGCCGTTCATGTCGCCGGTGGGCGGTAGGACCGTCACCCGCATCATGGGCAGCTCCGCCGTCAGCGTACAGCGGCTGTATTTTTCCGGCAGGACCGGGCGGAACTGATAGGTACCGGGCGCGCCGAATTCGGAATCCAGCGCCCACGTCACGTCGGTGATGATCTTGTTTTCACCGTCAATGGTGGCCAGCAGATAGGTCGGCAGCCCCTGTGATGCCTCCTCCAGTGTGGTGCCGTAGGCATAGGAGCGGACGCCGCTTTCGTTGGCCGACAGCTTTACCTCGGTGATCTGGTTGTCGCCCAGCGCCTTTTTCATCGTGTCCAGATACGTCTGCACATCTTCTGCATTCATGGTGATGTCACGGCTCAGCTCCAGCGCCTTGTCATAGGCCGCTTTGACGGTTTCGTCCTCCATCAGGTACTTGTCCGCCCGGACCGCCGCCAGCACGGTGTAAAGCTCGGTGCGGTTCATGTGCTCCACATTGCCCGCCGCCGTAGTACCGCCGCCGCCCAGATCGCCACCAAGGCCGATCAGGGAAAACTGCCAGCGTACTACCAAGCCATTGGCGGCGTTGACCGCTGCCGCACCTACCGGCGGAAAGCTGTTGTTGACGGAGATCATCCAGCCGGACTGACTGTAATAGTCAAATTCGCCCAAAAAATCAGGGTCACTGGTATCGGTATGGGCAATGGCCTTTATGTTTGGGCTTACGGCCTTTGCCGCTGCCCACATATCCAGTATGTACGAGGGCATCGTTGTGCCGATGGAGGGCCGATCCGGATCCTCCACCGCAGCCAGGTAGAAGCCGTCCTCCAGACTGCGGGTGTATTCGTACTCCCGGCCGATGCTGGTCAGTGCGCGATCCAGCACCTTGGCCAGATTTTCACCCTTATAATAGGGGACGCGCTGGGGCTCCATGATGAAGCCCTGACCCAACGTCAGCTTTTCCACGGACATGACCACATAGCCGTCCGGCTCGTCCGCCGCATAGGCGGTGGACACGGTGCCCCACAGGGTCGATACCGTCAGCAGCAGAGCGAGAAGGATCGCGCCAAGTCGTTTTGCATATTTCATTTTGCTCAATCCTCCCCTCTCTTTTTGCCGCGGAAGATGCCCGCCGCCAGCAGCACACTACAGGAGATCAGGATCACCGCCAGCTCCTCGGCAGAGCCGGGCGCCTTATCCTTATCGCCCTTGGACACGGAGATCACGCGGCCTGTGGTGCCGCTGCCCGCGCCATCGCCGCCGTTCCCGGCGGCGTCCGTGGTGGTCTCGGACTTCTGACCGGTGGTCTGAGACGTACCGGTCTGGGATCGCCGGGTGCCCTGCACGGTGTTGGCATTGGGCTTGTTCGTGCCGTTGCTGCCCTGCTGGGGCAGAGGATCCGTCAGCAGGTCGCGGTAGTCTCCGCCACCGGACGTTGCCTGTCCGCTCAGCGTTCCGCCGCCACCGCCGGGGTCAGCCGGTGTAACGATTATGGTGCAGATGCCGGAAACGGGGCCATTATCCGTTTCAACAGTGGCTGTGATGGTAGCCGTGCCCTCTTTGATTGCGGTGACAACGCCGTTTTTGTCGACCGTGGCGATGCTTTCATCGGTGGAAGACCAAGCTATGCCGCTGTAGACAGCTTTGTTTTCGCCGTCTTTTGCAATAAGCTTGCCTCTTCCGCCCTTGGTCAGAACGAGTCGCCTCGGCTCTAGAGCAAGAGAATCCACCTTCTTATTGCTTTTATATTCAATGACATAGCTGCCATCCCCGGCCGGTTTGATCTCCCGCGTATAACCTTCTATAGCTTCCGCATCAAATTCATATTCCGGCTTACATAACCGCTGTCCGCGCCACTCGGCACCCTCCAGATCCTTTTTCCAGCCTTTGGCCGCAGTGATCTCAAATTCCTCAATATCGCTTTTTACGGTTTGTCCCAAAACTGAATCTGTTTTTTTGCCCGTAACCTTGATCTTATCAATGTCATCAGCATCAGGCAGCCCTGTTACCTTTACAAAAGGCGGTTCAATAATGTACACCCTAATTTGGAATTCACGTTTATCTTCAGTAAAGTCCTCGCGCCAGTGCCAGATTCGGTTTTCAAACTTCTGCTCCGCTACCGCAGTCAGCGTAAAGAGATAACTGCCTCCCACGTTACCCGGGTCATAATTCTCAGGAATTATCAGCCACTTGGTGGGCAGGGCCGCCTGCTGCTCTCCTGCACCGGTCTCCAGTGTCAGTGCCAGAATCTCCTCCAGCTTCGTCCCCCTATAAACGCGAAGTATGGCAGGGGTCTCCGCTGTTTTGACTGCCTTTCTGGCTCTGCCTCCATCGACGGCCTCAGGCAGCCACACGTTATCGGGAGTCAGCAAATTCTCAAAGGGCTTTCCCATCCGATTGACAATGAATGTAGGAAAGTCTACACCCTCGGCAGGTACATAACCGGTTGGCAGCACAAGCGTAAAAGTATACTTCAGATCACTGATCTGCCCATCGTGGTCGCTATAATTGGGAGAGCATTTCCATGTAACATCCAGTGTCAAACGCTCTCCTGCCGCAGTAATGACATCTATTTGTTTCGGCACAAAATCCTTTGGACGCGTCTCATGATCCACTTCTTCCGGCAGATCATAATCCTCCGGCCAACCGGGAAATTCCACGATCCTCACGCCTATCTCTTTATACTGGAATGTCTTGATGGCCTCACGGAGGTCGTTCACCGCGTCGTTGATCTCGTCAAACTGTGTCTGGTTCATCAGGCGGCGATCCTTGTCCTTATATTTATCGTAGACCGTATTGGCCGCCTGAATTGCGTCCTTCAGGGCGTCTACCGCGCCGTCCTCATACTCGCGCTTGCCGTTTTTCGCGTCCGTCCACAGGTCAGCCGCGTCGGAGCGCGCATCAGCCAGTACATTTATTTTATAATTGACATACAGAACCGTTGTCCCATCCAGATGAAGCGCACCATCGTCATAGACCAGCTTGATATCGGTTTTTCCCTGCTTCAGCAAGTCTACGGCGATGCTGCCGCTGTTTCGCGCTTCACCATCCCAGCTGACAACTGCGGGATCGGTGATCTGGATCTTGAGTGTCCCGTCCTCCAACGCGCGAGCTGTATTGACCGGCAAGCCCTCCGCATCGGTAATGCTTACCGCATCAAACGGCAGCAGCACATTGCGGATCGGCCGATCAGCCACGATAAGCAGCTCTCTGCTCTGATATATCTTCGGAACGACCAGCGCCGCACGGCCGGATTTATTCACCGTGATGAAGTAAGTATCCTTGTGAATGCCATCCTTTGCCGTGACAGTGATGGTCACAGTGAAGGCGTCTTTTTTCATCACGGTGGGCTTATTTGTACTGCCGAAGGATTCATAATAGTTGGCTATGGGGTAAGTCCCATCCTTCATCGGTGTCCGGGGCTGCGCCATATCGTTGCCGCCGGTAACAGCGACCTCCTGCCCCTCCTTGAGCGCAATGCGCAGATGCATCATCTGATCGGGGTAGTTTAGGTCAAAATCATCCGGAGACAGCTCCACGGTACTCTCATACCGGGCAGGCGTTGTCTCAGTCTTTTCTTTCCGCTGGAACGTAAGCTCCTGCAAAGCCGTTGCCGGTGCGCTGTCCTGTACGCCCTTGACAAACAACTCCATTTTCTCCGGTACGGTATCGATCAGGGCCGGGTCATCATTATTGGGGTCAACATAATTGATGACCAGTGCCTTTGTCTTATAGGCCGGCGTTTCCACCGGTTTGCCGTCCTCCCATTTGGACTTATCCACACCCTGATACCGCAGCAGCAGGCAGTTCAATCCCTCTTTCAGCTGGATCACATCAGAAAGGAAGGTCTGGCTCACCGGCTTGTCTCCAGAGGCGGAGATAAAAGATTGGAGCACCCGGCCATTGCCGTCCACCAATTCCACTAAACGCTCCTCATTGGCCGCCGCGCTGCCGTCGAAACCAATGCGTACCTTGTCAATATTGGAGCTGAACCGCGTAATGGAATCGCTGAGCCTGGCCTCCTGAATTTTATCACCGGGTGCGTTGCCTTTCTCGTCATATACCTTGACGTTGCTGAAGCCGCCGTTGACGCCATAGCCGAAGCTATAGAAAGCGTAGGTGGTGCTTAATCCTGTGTTTTCGTCCGTCAGCACCAGCGTATTGCAGTTTTCCATTGCCTGAAATGGTACGGCAAACGCAAACGTACCGTCCACTGCCACGGAGACTTCATCTCCGTTGAATACGACCGTCACGCCGGATGTCGTCGCCCCCTTGAAGCTCCGCGGAATACCGTTGATGGGGCGGCTGTTGTAGAGAAAATACGCCGTCGCATCCGATGAGAACGACGGATACATATTGCTGATCGTAGTGCTGGCGTTATTCTCCGCGTCATACAGCGCCGTCAGCTTTGGAAATTCCAGCGTGGTCTCTGCCGCGATCTTCTCCGCCTGCGTCAAAGCCTTGTCCAAAGCCTTCTTTACTTCTTCCTGAGTCTCGGCGTTGTGGATGGCCGCGCGTCCGCTTTGCAGGCACCGCAGCAGCAGCTCCCGCTGGGCCACCGTCACACCGGCCTCCAGCTTGCCGTTGATATCGGTTTCCAGCTGCGCCACCGCGTCGGCCTTGGCTTGACGCAGCGCCGCATCCGCTGCTGCGTCAACCGCTACGCCAGCGGTCACATTCAGCGCCTGATAGCCGTTATAGACCACGGCGCTTTTCCGCTCCATATAGGCAGCGCTGCCGCTGGTGAATGTCAGCGTTTTTGCCCCACCAGTCACGGCGGTAAACGTCACCGTCGCAATAACGGTACCGTTGCTGTCAGGCTGCTGAGCGGAATCGCTTTCCACCATCAGCTCCAGTGCACTTTCCTGTGCCTTGCATACAGGCATGGTGAAACCAGAACCGGCCTGTACGCTCTGATATTTCAGGCTGCTCTGGTCGTACGTCACATGAAAACCCGCCGCGTCAAAATCCGCGCCGTATACCATAAAGGTCACGGTGACGGTCTCTCCGGCACTGTAGCTGGTCTTGTCAAATGCGGCGACCATCTCCGCGCCGCGGCCGCCATCCACCGCGGCCGCCGGGACGATCAGGCTGACCGCCAGCACCAGCACCAGCAGCAGGGATATCCCTCGTTTTATCGTTTCTTTGTATCTCACGATCTTCTCTCCTTGGAATATTTGCCGTTATGAGGTCGGCGGGAGGGGCCGGCAAACCCCTCCCGCTCTATGGAAAGACAGCGGCAGTTACTTCCGCTCGACTTGGTCGGGGGATCCTTGGGTTTCTGTATTCTTCTGAACGCGCATTTTATTTTTGATTGCCCTTGTCTTGAGCTTGGCTTCACGTTCCTGCCGGTGCAGTTCAGCCTGAACTTCACGCTCCTTCATGAAGATATAGCGTTTCGTCTGGGCGGGACACGCATGGTCCGCCACAAGCGCCGCTTTCTTCAATACCGCAGGCCATCCGCCGAACCGCTGCGCGATATAGATCCCGCCGATGATCTCCTTTACGGTCGGGGTATACCCCATTTCATCCGCGCAGCGCCGTACATATTGGATTAGCTCCTGCTCCGAATCCCCAGCATGAAGATCAGAAAAAGACTTCTCTTTCTCCTTCAGCGCCGCAGTCGTGCGGGCGACGATATATTGCTCATACCATGCGTTTCCGTCAAATCTTTTTTCGGCTCTTCTGGGCATTTGGGCATACTCCTCCTGATGAAAAATAAAAAAGCTGGCTCCAAAAAGCCAGCAAACGCGCCAAAAGCAAAAAACGCTGATTATCCCATAAAATGGAAAAATCAGCGTACCATTACCTTTGGCTAAAACGCGGAGAGAGCGCCCGCTGGTAGGTTCTGAACAGTGTAATTCTCCTGACTCACGCCACAGAGAGAAAACTCTCTACGTTTGCAGTTTACCTTCTCACAGGGGACAACTCCCTGCAATGGCGGACTTTGGTCCAGGCGGCTCTCGCCGCTTCAACTGCATCCTTGCGCTCACAGTGCCGGTCGCGCGGGGCTTTTACCCCATTTCTTTCACACCGCCGCCTGATCTGAAAACCAGATCTTTACAGCAAACGGCTACACCGGATAAGCGAACCCTATTCACTTTTTACCTCTTGATATAGCTTTATGTTTCGCATATGCGAAACATAAAGCACCATGGTGCTTTATGTTTCGCATATGCGAAACATAAAGCACCATGGTGCTTCGCAAAATATATGTTCCGTACAGGCTATACGAAAATCCCATGATAACAAGCATAATCATTATAGATAGCCTTTGTCAAGTTGTCAACAAAATTCTCATATTTTACCTGTTGCAGGTATCTGCATCGCGTCCAACTTTGTTCGATCTCTAACACGCCTTTAATACGCACGTAATACGCATTGTTTCCGTAATACGCATTTAATACGGAGATAATGCGTATTAGTTTTTCTCCGACCAAAAAGTACAATATATCAACACTTTAATATTGACAAACACAATATATTGTGGTATATAAGGACTATTCAGCTATTTGTGCACCATTTGCAGGTCTGTGATCTGCACCGCACACGTTGTTAAGTTTGTACTTGAGGAGCATTATGCTCCCGTTTGAGATTAGGGCCATTGTGCCCTTGCATTTCAATGACTATGCTGCGAGAAGGTTTCTCGCGGCAGTTTCCACCTGTACGCCGCTTTGCCGCCGTGCTATGATGGGCCTGTACTTAAGGCATCAAGCATTTAGGTCGGAGCAGAGCAGGCACGGGTGGAAAGCATTATCAACAGCTTTTCGCTCTGATTAAGAACCCGAAGTATGTCAAAATG
>CDZI01050742.1_pt1 | contig 17505 bp, 10 predicted proteins | sample 554811 | NCBI WGS metagenome assembly CDZI01 (sample SAMEA3182110, study PRJEB8094) | gut metagenome | biome: human; feature: gut; material: Stool; isolation source: human stools | place: Canada | collected 2013-04-23
CTGTAGCTCTTGCCGGTAGACTTGTCAAGCCATCTGCGTCGCTTTATTCTGAAATACATGGTATGGTCACGGACGGGAAAGTCTGTAACTGTTATTGGCTTGTGGAAACCATTGGAAATTAAAGGAAGGTCTTGTAAGTTTTCAGGCACAATATCTTTCTCAACTAAGACCAACATAAAATAATCTCCCATGTTGGAAGCTTCTGTTATGTCGAAATAGTCAAGGAGTCCTGCGGGAAGAAACAAGGACAATACGGACTTGTAATCTATGGGCTGAGTTCTATTCATGACGCAAAGATAAACAATAATATTGGATTGTTAAAAACACAACAATATTATTTGATCCGTCAAGGGTTCCAAAGACGCGGCGATAACCGATATCGACGGCCACTTCTACATCAGTGTGCCGTCCAAGAACTCGGTGCTGGTGTTCAACTACCTCGGCTTCAAGCAGCAGGAGGTGCGTGTAGGCAGCGACATCAACTTTAATATACAGCTTAAGGAGGATGCCGTGGCTACCGACGAGGTTGTGGTTGTGGGCTACGGCAACCAGAAGAAGCTGTCGGTTATAGGCTCTATACAGACCCTCGACCCAGGCAAGTTGCAGACCGGCTCAAGCCGCTCGCTAAGCAACAACCTTGCCGGACAGCTTGCTGGCGTCATAGCCTACCAGCCGTCAGGCGAGCCGGGCTACGACAACTCGCAGTTCTGGATTAGAGGTATTTCGTCGTTCAACACCGGCAACAACAACCCTCTTGTGCTTGTGGACGGTGTGGAGCGCAGCCTTAACGACATCGACCCAGCCGAGATAGAATCGTTCTCGGTGCTGAAGGATGCCTCGGCAAGTGCCATGTACGGTGTGCGTGGCGCCAACGGCGTTATCATCATCAACACCAAGCGAGGCACGGTGGCTAAGCCGTCGGTAGACTTCCGCTTCGAGCAGTCGATAACCAAGCCCACAAAGTTGCCCGAATTTATAGGCGCAGCCGAGTATATGAGTCTGCTCAACAACCTCTGTTCGGACCCCTCGAAGCGCCTCTTCACCAAGGACCAGATACTGAAGACCTACTATGGCTACGACAAGGACCTCTATCCCGACGTCAACTGGATAGACGCCATAACCAACGACTATGCCTCGTCGCTGCGTGGCAATATGACGGTGTCGGGCGGTTCTAATATATTAAGGTATTCGCTTACGGCTTCGGTATACCACGAGAACGGCATCATGTCTGTGGACGAGTCGCTGCCATACGACACTGGCTCAAAGCTCACACGCTTCAACATGCGTGCCAACGTAGACCTCGACCTAACCAAGACCACCCTCCTGCGCTTCAATGTGGGCGGCTATCTGCAAAACCTGCGCAAGTCAAAAAGCTCTACAGACGACGTCTTCTTCCATGCCTTCGAGACCCCTCCCTTTGTACATCCTGCCATCTACAGCGACGGCACGATACCTATAGCATCTGCCAACCGCTACAACCCGTGGGCAGAGAGCACACAGAACGGCTACTACCGCGGCACACGCAGCAAGCTCGAGTCGCTCTTCCAGCTTGAGCAGAACCTCAAGATGATAACGCCGGGCCTTAAGTTCAAGGCAACCTTTGCCTTCGACACCTACAACGAGAACTTCGTGACACGTGGCAAGGCACCTACCTACTACAGCGTGGCAAAGTCGCGCGACGACGAGGGCAACCTTATACACAGCGTTCTGTCGTACGGTAGCGAGTTTCTGGACCATAGCTCCAACGCCAACTACGGCAACAACAGTACTTACCTCGAATTCTCACTTGGCTACAACCGCACCTTCGGCAAGCACGCCATCGACGCTCTTGCCCTATACAACCAGCGCAGCTACGACGATGGAGGCATACAGCCAAAGCGCTCGCAAGGCATAGCCGGACGCCTTAGCTACACCTTCGACCGCAGATATGTGGGCGAGTTCAACTTCGGCTACAACGGTTCGGAAAACTTTGCCAAGGGTCGCCGCTTCGGTTTCTTCCCGTCATTGGCATTGGGATGGATAGTGTCGGAGGAGAAGTTTATGAGCCGCTGGTCGTCATGGCTTACGCTGCTCAAGCTCAAAGGCTCTATGGGTCTTGTGGGCAACGACAACATCGGCGGCCGCCGCTTTGCCTACGTCACCACCATCAACACCGGTGCCTCGGGCTACAACTGGGGCTACTCGGGCGACTACTACCGTCAGGGCATATCAGAGGGCGAGGTAGGCGTAAGCAACCTTACATGGGAGAAGTCGCTCAAGAGCAATGTGGGCATAGAGCTTGGTCTGTGGAACGAGCTTAACGTGCAGGTAGACTACTTCTTCGAGCACCGCACCGACATCTTTATGCAGCGCAAGACCATACCTACACAGACCGGATTCTTGAACAATCCGTGGGCCAACTTCGGCATTGTGGACAATCAGGGTATAGACGCCTCGATGACGTGGAACCACCGTTTCTCGTCAAAGCTCAACGTGGCTCTGCGTGCCAACTTTACCTATGCCAAGAACAAGATAAAGGAGTACGACGAACCCGAATCGGTTAAGGGCACCTACCGCTCCATAACCGGACGCTCGGTAGGCACCCTCTGGGGCTACCAGGCAGAACGCCTATACACCGACGACGACTTTGAGGGAGGCAAGCTGAAGGCAGGCATACCTACACCCAACCTCGGAGCAACGGTAAGACCGGGCGACATAAAGTACCGCGACATGAACGACGACGGCGTGATAGACGCCTCCGACCAAGGCTACATCGGCGGAACATCAACACCGCGCATTGTCTACGGCTTCGGCGCCAACGTGCAGTACCGCAACTTCGACCTAAGCTTCTTCTTCCAAGGCACGGGCGATGTGCACCGCGTTATAGGCGGAACACAATACTTTATACAGGGCAGCGGACAGGGAGTGTTGGGCAATGTGTATACCAACTACACCGATTGCTGGACCGAGGACAATCCGTCGCAGGATGTGTTTTGGCCCCGATTGTCGGAGAGCACCAATCCCAACAACAACGTGGCGTCCACATGGTGGAAGAAGGATATGTCCTTCCTGCGCCTGAAGTCGATAGAGGTAGGCTACTCGCTGCCCAAGAGCGTGTCGCGTGCGATACATGCCAACGACGTGCGCTTCTTTGCAAGCGGCAACAATCTGTTCTACTTCTCCAAGTTTAAGCTTTGGGACCCCGAGCTCGACACCGGCGACGGCCTTAAGTATCCGTCGATGCGCTCGGTGATGTTGGGCTTTGAGGTGAAGTTCTAAATATCCCTACGGCATCTTTAAACGAATAGAAAACAAAACCAACAAGACAACAATATGAAAAAGACATTGTATATACTGACAATGATATGCGGGATGCTCGCCACCACATCGTGCAGCGACTATCTCGACAAGGAGTCGGACACGGAGCTTGACCTCAACCTCGTATTCGAGGACAAGACGCGCACCGAGGGCTGGCTCGCCAATGTCTACTCGTCAATACCCGATCCCTATATGGGCCATCTGCAGTATGAGGGATGGGAGATACTGGGCGACGACATGACACCATCCGAACGCTACCGACAGTTCGACGGATGGACCGTGATACCATATATCCTTGGCGAGTGGACCACGACAAGCGGCTGGGGAGGCAACTTCTGGGCTGACTTTCCGCAGCGCATACGCGAGGCGAACATCTTTATGAAGAACGTGCACACACTTGCCGACCAAGGCATAACCTCTACCGAGGTGGAATATATGAAGACAGAGTGTCGCTTTATGAAGGCCTACTACTATGCCTTGCTTGCCAATACATACGGAGGTGTGCCCTTTGCACCCGACGATGTGACGCCGACCGACTACACCCTTGCCGACCTTATGGTGGGACAGACACCCTACGACAAGGTTATCGACTGGTGCGACAAGGAGCTTCTTGCATGCTCCAAGATTCTGCCTGCCAAGTATACGGAGGCACGCAAGTATGGACGCGCCACGAGCATAATGTGTCTTGCCGTAAGGGCACGTATGCTGCTGTACGCCGCAAGCCCGCTGGTAAACGGCAATCCCGACTATGCCAACTACAAGAACTCGGACGGCGAGAATATCTTTCCTGCTACATACGACCCCGCCAAATGGAAGTATGCAGCCGAGGCATGCCGCGACCTGATAAAGGCAGCCGAGGCAGCAGGCCACAAGTTGTACACCGTAAAGAACCCGAATGGCGACATCGACCCCTTTATGTCGTACCAGGACATGATGTTCAAGCGCTACGACGAGGGCAACACCGAGATACTGTTTGCACGTCCGGGTGGCTGCAACTACTCTTATTACGAGGGCTTGACAACCCCGTTGCGCAGCAGCGGCAATGGCGGATTGGGCGTTACCCAATCGCTTGTGGACGCCTTCTTTACCGAGAACGGACTGCCCATTACCGACCCAAACTCGGGTTATACCGAGGAGGGAATGTCGACCGAGGACGAGCAGCGAGACAACACCACCTGGGCATCCGACTGCAACGGCGGCAGCATAACACGCAGCGGCACATATAATATGTATTGTCACCGCGAACCGCGATTCTATGTGTCTGTAGCTTTCAACAATGGCTACTTCCCACAGGAAGACCGTGTGTACAACATGTTCCTTGGATCGGGCACCGAGACCGACAACAACGGCACACACGACGCACCGCAGAACGGCTACTTTGCCAAGAAGAAGGTGTACTATAAGGACAATGTAAAGCAGGGCAGCTACCAGTATAGACCCGGTATACTCTACCGTCTGGGCGAGGCTTACCTCAACTATGCCGAGGCTCTTAACGAGTGCGACCCCGGCAATCCGGACATCCTTACCTACCTCAACCGCATACGCGAGCGTGCCGGTGTGCGCCAGTATAAGGACGGAAGCGACGAGGGAGGCAAGTACATCAGCGTGAACCTTGCCAATCAGGACGAGATGCGCAAGCTTATACACGCCGAGCGACGTGTGGAGCTAAACTGCGAGGGTCTGCGCTACGACGACCTGCGACGCTGGAAGGAAGCCGAGACGGTGCTCAACGGCAAGTTCTACGGCATGAATGCCTATGGCAAGACAGCCGACTCCTTCTACAAGCGCACAGCCTATCAGACACGTGTGTATAAAAAGGCGTTCTATTGGTTCCCCGTTCATCAGAGCGAGATGGACAAGAACCCGAAGCTTGTGCAGGCTCCTTACTGGAAGTAAGCAATGGCATAACTGTTGACAAAGCATTGGCTAACAATATAAACAGAACCTATTATGAAGAATTTAATATTAAGCATATTGTCTGTTGCTGCCTGCCTATTGGCGTCGTGCAGCTCGGACGACCTGCGCCCGGCAATACCGAGCGTCGACGACCAGATGTGCATAAAGCCGTCGGTTGCTGACATAACGCTCGACCAGGACCTTGGATCTGAGACAGCCCTGACCTTTGAGTGGGGTAAGGCACACGACCGTGGCGAGGGCACCAAGATAAACTACTACTTCAAGATGGACCTCGAAGGCAGCAAATTTGAGAACTCCATCGACAAGATTAGCATTAAGGAGGGACAGACAAGCGTGAGCTTTACGCACAAGCAGCTTAACTCGTACCTTAAGAAGTGGGGCATAACACCAGGCACGCCGGCTGTGGTAGAGGCAGAGATAATAGCCGAGGTGCAGGGCGGCGACCACTACATGAAGCCCGAGATATCAACCACAACGGTTGTGGTGACGGGTTACGAGATACAGCCACGTCCGCTGTACCTGTACTCTGCGGCTGGCGGAGAGGGCTTGCAGATGGACGAGCTTATATCGGAGACCAAATACCGCTATACTGGAGTGCTTGAGCAAGGCACGTACAACATAGCCAAATCGGCTACAGACACACCGGTTATGACGATAAGCGTAGACCACACCACCTACTACGACCTCAATGTGGATGTACCGACAGCCACCTATACCATCATGGAGCCATCGCCTACCATAACCCAGCTGTATGTAGTGGGCAGCGCCTGCGAGATAGGTTGGGACATAGCAAAGGCTTTGGAGATGAAGCGCGACGCCGTAAACAAGTTCAAGTTTACATACACCGGCAACCTTACGGCAGGCGAAATAAAGTTCCCGCTGTTGCGTGCAACGGGTTGGGATTGCGACTTCGTCATGGCTGCCACTGCCGACCAGTCGATACGCGACTCAAAGGCTGTGCTTCGCAACCAGCCCGACAACAAGTGGCGACTAACCTCGGCAGATGCAGGTAGATACACCATAACTATCGACACCTATCTTATGACGGTGAAGTTTGAAAAGCTACACTAATTAAATGAACCTCTAAAGTATGAAAAAGTTATTTCTTTCTATAGCTACAGCGCTTGTGTCGCTCTTCTCGATGGGATGCAGCGACAATGGCACAGGCTGGACACCCGACATGATTCCAGACGACCCCGTTACGCCGGAGACACCCACAGGCAAGACAAAGAAGGCTCCGCTCTACTGGTCGGTGTACGAGTATGGCAGACGTGCCGAGATTGCTGGAACCAACTGCAACATGCCGCTTGAAACGTGGCAGAAGAATATCGACTGGGTGGCAGACAACCTCTTGCCATACGGTTACGATATGATATGCACCGACGGATTTATGACTATGTCGGGCAGCGACAACGCCGGACATGCCTATATGACCGGTTATGCCAACATACCGCTAACTCAGCTCGTGGAGATGTGCAAGGCAAAGGGCTTGCGTCTGGGCATATACGACAACCCGTTGTGGGTACACGGATCGCTCGACGCGCCGATAGAAGGCACCAAGTACAAGGTGCGCAGCCTTCTGTACGACCCTTCGAAGGACAACGTGAAGAACCCCAACGCCACCGGCGACATCTTTACATGGATTGTGCCGAGCCACAGCGGAGCCAAGGAGTATATCGACGGATTCTTCAAGTATTATAAAGGTTTAGGTGTCGACTTTATACGTATGGACTTTATGTGCCTCTTTGAGGACGGCATACGAGGTGGCGACGGCGGTGGACGTGGTTATGGCTCAGCCGAATACAAGCTCGCCCTGCAGTACATCAAGGAGGCTGCCACAAAGTATGGGGTATTTACATCAATTGTGATGCCTAACATGAAGAACCACGGCGAGAACGAGACGCAGTACTGCGACATGACCCGTATCGTGGACGACACGTGCGAGGGAGGCTGGGACCACTGCTCCAACCGCTGGCGTGGCAATATCAGCACCGACCGGTGGCCCTCTGCCAACAACCAGTTTGAGGGCTTTATCTATTGGTCGGACATCACTGGCAGGGGCAAGATTATAGCCGACGGCGACTTTACGCTTATCCACTCGTTCGACACCGATGACGAGTGTCGCACCTCAATATCGCTGCAGTTGGTGGCTGGCGGACCTATAGCCGTAGCCGACCAGTACAACACCGTTGGCGACCGCGTCAAGTTCTATCAGAACGAGGAGATGCTTGCGCTTAATGCCGATGGCTTTGTAGGCAAGCCACTGACAACCGACTATACCGACGAAAACTCGCAGATATGGTGGGGAACGATGTCTAACGGCGATGTTGTTGTGGCTCTGTTCAACCGCGAGGACCGCACCATATCACGTGGTGTAGAGCTGTCGCAGCTCGGCATCAGCGGCACAATGAAGTGTCGCGACCTCTGGACACACACCGATGAGGGCGAGGTGTCGAAGGTCAGCGCGTCGCTTCCGGCACACGGATGCAAAGTGGTAAGGCTCAGCAAGCAGTAGAGTGGAGATACACTAAACATATAACAATACTTTGACATAGATGTTATGAAGAAGATACTGATGCTCATCGCCATACTCGTTACATCGCTTGGGACAGCTGCCGAGGAGCTTATGTCGCCCAACAGGCAGTTTGTGCTCAATACCTACTGCAAGGACGGCATATCCTATTACACCTTATCTTATAAGGGTAGGGTGGTGATACACCAGAGCCGATTGGGCATGGACATCAAGAACGAGCGTGGTATGAAGGACAATATGGAGCTGCAAAGCGTGGAGCGACAGTCGAAGGACGAGATCTGGAACACGGTGTGGGGAGAACAGTCGACCGTGCGCAACAACTATAACGAGATGCTTGTGCACTTCTATCAACCCTCTTCCACACGTCAGCTCGATGTGCGTTTCCGACTGTTCGACGACGGATTGGGTTTTCGTTACGAGTTTCCCGAGCAACAAACGCTGCGCAAGTTTGTGCTGAAGAACGAGTTGACCGAGTTTAATCTCGGCTTCGACTACACCGCTTTTGCACTGCCCGGCGACTACGACACGCAGGAGTTTACGTATACAACGGCGCCTTTGTCGCAGCTACGCACCGAGTTCACGAAAAAATCGCTTGCCCATAAGGGCTACGAAGGCAAGGCAGAGGGCGACCTCGTGGTGCAGACACCGCTAATGCTGAAGGGCAACGGACTGTACATCAACATCCACGAGGCGGCACTTGTAGACTATGCCTGTATGGAACTCGACCTCGACGACCGCAACTTGGTGCTTACATCCAATCTCGTGCCCGACAAGCAGGGCGACAAGGGCTATCTCTTGCCCTTCTGCACATCGCCCTGGCGAACCATTATAGTGAGCGACGACGCCCGCGACATACTCGCCTCAAGGCTTATACTGAACCTCAACGAGCCGTGCAAGATAGCCGACACGTCGTGGATTAAGCCAATGAAGTTTGTAGGTGTATGGTGGGAGATGTTCAACGGCTCGGGCATGTCGTGGAACTATGCCGACGCCCCATTTGCCAAACCGGGCATTACCGACTATACCAAGCTTAAGCCACACGGACACCACGCAGCCAATACCGCCAACGTTAAGCGCTACATCGACTTTGCAGCAAAGCATGGCATAGAGGGCGTGCTGGTTGAGGGATGGAACGAAGGATGGGAAGACTGGGAAGCCTACTGGCGCAACCGACAGTTCAGGTTCGACCGTGCTTACCCCGACTTTGATGTGGACGGGCTTCACAAGTATGCCGCATCAAAAGGCGTGCAGCTTGTCATGCACCACGAGACGTCTGCCAATGCAGCCGACTATGATGTACAACTCGACCGCGCTCTGCAGTTTATGGTAGACAATGGCTACCACGCCGTAAAGACAGGATATGTTGGACAGGTGATACCAAGGTCGGAAAACCACTCGTCACAGTGGATGGTAAACCACTATCTGCACGTGGCAGAGCGTGCCGCCGACTATAAGGTGATGGTCGATTCGCACGAGGCGGTACGTCCTACAGGTCTTTGCCGCACTTGGCCCAACTGGTTGGCGCAGGAGTCGGCACGCGGTACCGAGTTTGAGGCAATGGGCGGAAACCCCGTTGACCATACCACCATTCTGCCCTTCACACGCCTGATGGGAGGTCCGATGGATTACACTCCCGGCATATTCCAGACCGACCTGAGCTACTATAAGGGCAGCAACCACAGCAAGGCACGCACCACGCTGTGCCGACAGCTGGCTCTCTACCTAACGATGTACTCGCCTATGCAGATGGTGGCAGATGTGCCCGAATCGTACGAGAGGTTTGCCGATGCCTTCGAGTTTATAAAGCAGGTGCCCGTAGACTGGGACCACTCGCAATATCTTGAGGCAGAGCCAGGCGACTATATCACCGTGGCACGCTGTGCAAAGCATACCGGCGACTGGTATGTAGGCTCTACAGTGGACGAGAACGGACACCGCTCGGTGCTCAAGCTCAACTTCCTCGACCCGCACACACAGTACATTGCTACCGTATATGCAGACGCAAAGGATGCCAACTGGGATACCAATCCGCAGGCATATATAATAAAGAAAGGTGTGGTAGATGCCAAGTCGGTAGTGGATATAACCTCTGCGTCGGGTGGCGGATTTGCCATTAGCATCATCAAGGCATCCAAGGCGGATGTCAAGGGCATGAAGGCCCTGCCTCGCCGGATAAACTAAGCCTTCTACCGGCAAGCTAAAGCCAAGGCTTATAAACATAAAGTAGAACAAATAAACAATAAACTACAAGGATATGAACCATAACCTTAAAACCTTAGCATTAGGCACCGTGCTCTGCACCACGCTCCTAAGCATGGCATCATGCGGCGAAGAACTGCCCGACCCGATAGTGCTGCCACGCACATTGGTGGACATACACACCGACTGGAGCGGCATAGATGCACAGCAACGGCCACAGCAGTACGTGCTCTCTGTCAACGGCGACAACTACACCGTAGCGTCGGACACATATCAGATGGAGCTTAAGTCGAACCGCGACTATACGTTCTTGGCATACGTTCCGGTGTTGGGGGTTGACGTAAACGACGGCATAGCCACGGTAAAGGTTGCCTCGCACAGCACAGGCAATGCCGAAGCAATAAGCGGAACACCCTCCACCTTCTACTGTGCAGCGCAGACTGTAACATCCCTAACGGGCGACAAGACAAGCCTTACGCTGCCCATGCAGCAGACAACACGACAGCTCAATGTGTCGCTTAAGGCCAAAGTTACGTCTACCGACGGCAGCGCAGTGGTGCGGGGAGGCTACGCCATCCTTTCCAAAGCAATGGCTACATATAATATGTACACATCCATTGCGTCTACGGCGGTTGATGCTGTGTCCGACTTCAGTGTCAATGCCACGACAGGAACAATAACGGCACCCTTCAATGTCTTTGCACTCGACCTCAGCAAGGATGTTACCGTGCAGTTTGTGATGTTCCTATCGGACGGCACACAGCAGCGTCTTGAGACGTCGATAGGCAACTTTGTAGCCAACTTCAACGACGGCTCTCACTCTACCATCGACATTGGAGGCAAGGTAAGTGTGGACGGATCGAACGCATCTGTTAACAACTGGACCATTGTGGACATGGGCGTTATAACCCCTAACGCACGCCAATAAGCCACAAAACGTACACCAACAAGTCTCGTATAAAGATACATCAAAACAATAGCAGAATAATAATAACTAAAAATACAGATTATGAACAAGTCATCATTTATGCTTTTTGCAATGGCAGGCGCTATGACCCTTGCCTCTTGCAGTAACGAAGAAGTAAACGGCAACGATACCAAGAACGCCCAGTTGCAGGTTGTTGCCAACATCGCATTGCCGCAGACACGTGCCTTTGACGACCAGTGGAACGCCGGCGACCAAATAGGTATATACACCCTTAAGGCTGGTACAACCGACATTGATGCCGCCGATAACCTTGCCTACCGCAACACCCTGACAGAAGGCAGTGCGGCAAATGCCAACTTTGCACCTGCCGGAAAGGCTGCCAACCTGCCCGACGACGGCAGCAAGGTGGACGTTGTGTCTTACTATCCGTACAGCGCAACAGCTGCAGCTGGCGTAGTGGAGCTTGATGTGCAGAAGCAGGACAACCAGGCTGCCATCGACCTTCTTGGTGCAAAGGCAGAGGGTGTGAGCACTGATGCGCCACAGGCTGTGCTCAACTTCAAGCATAAGCTTACAAAGATATATATGAAAGCCACTGCCGAGGACGGCTCTTCGCTGTCCGACCTCAAGGCTTATATTAAGGGTATGTACACCAAGGTGTCGTACAGCGCCTTTGCCGACAAGCTTAGCATGGTGTCTGGCGACACCAAGAAAGATGTGGAAATGCGCTCGGCAGACGGTTCGGGCTTCCGCTATGTTGAGGCTATCGTGCTGCCTAACATCGATGGCAACGATGCCGCAACACGCAACATCGAGTTCGAGCACAACGGTATGGTGTACAAGGCAGCCATCTCTGCCGACGTTAAGTTTGAGTCGGGCAAGAAGTATGTATACAACGTTACGTTCACAGCTACCGGCGTTAAGATAGAGGGAGCTGGTATAACCAACTGGGAAGATGTGACAGGCGACGACGTTGTGGTTGTGCCTGGAGGCGAGGCTCAGTATCATTACAACAACATCTACGCCTTTGGCGATGCCACACCTAACGGTTGGAGCATCGGCGAGGCGGTTAAGTTTGACAAGGTGGACGACAACACCTACACCGCAACATTCGCCATTAATGCTGGCGAGATGAAGTTCCCGCTCAACAACGACTGGGGCTGCGACTGGATTATGCCTACCGAGAACGGTGTAGGTCTGTCTCACTCGGCATGCATGCTCGTTAAGAACGGTGACTCTCGCGACTACAAGTGGAAGGTTTCGGCAGACGAGGCAGGCACTTACACCATTGTGCTTGACGTCAAGAACATGACAATGACTGCCACAAAATCAGAGTAAATAAAAAAAACAGACATAATGAGAAGGTTTCTTTTGTTGATAGTTTCGTTGCTGGCTGTAGCCACCGGCTTTGCTTTCGACTGCCAATCACCTGGCGGCAAGGTAAAGCTGCATGTGGAATTAACGTCTTCGGGGCAGCCGCAATACAGCTTGACGTACAAGGGTAAGACGGTTATAAAGCCGTCTACCCTTGGCTACGAACTTATTGCTGCCGACAACCTGATGGACGGATTCAGTGTACAGACAACACAAACGAGCACGTTTGACGAGACATGGCAGCCCGTGTGGGGCGAGACCAAGGACATACGCAACAACTATAACGAGCTGTTTGTTGCCCTTAAGCAAGACCGCACAGGCCGCTTGATGAACCTGCGCTTCCGTGTATACGATTATGGTATGGGTCTGCGCTACGAGTTTCCGCAGCAAACCAATGCCTACTTCCTTGTTAAGGAAGAGCATACACAGTTTGCGCTTACCGGCGACCACAAGGCTTGGTGGTTGCCCGGCGACTATGACACGCAGGAGTACAGCATCGTTACATCGCGTCTCTCGGAGATACGCAAGCTCTTCCGATCGTCTATCTCAGGCAATGCGTCGCAGACACAGTTCTCCGAAACTGGTGTGCAGACATCGCTGCAGATGAAGACCGACGACGGTCTTTACATCAACCTGCATGAGGCAGCGTGTGTAGACTATCCCACAATGCACCTCAATCTGGACGATAAGAATATGGTGTTCGAGTCGTGGCTCACCCCCGACAGCCAGGGTTTCAAGGGATATATGCAGACACCGCGCACCTCGCCGTGGCGCACGGTGCTTGTAAGCGACGATGCCCGAGACATGCTCTCGTGCAAGCTTACGCTCAACCTCAACGAGCCTTGCAAGATAGAGGACACTTCGTGGATACACCCCGTGAAGTATTGCGGTGTGTGGTGGGAGATGATTTGCGACAAGAAGTCGTGGTCGTACACCGACGAGCTGCCCTCTGTGGTGCTCGGCGAGACCGACTATACCAAGGTTAAGCCTAACGGCAGACATGGTGCCACCAACGAGCGTGTGCGCCAGTACATCGACTTTGCCGCCAAGAACGGACTCGACGAGGTGCTGGTTGAGGGTTGGAACGAAGGTTGGGAAGACTGGTTCGGACACTCAAAGTTTCATGTGTTCGACTTCCAGACACCTTATCCCGACTTCGACATCAAGGCTCTCAACGACTATGCCCACTCAAAGGGCGTGAAGCTGATGATGCACCACGAGACGTCGGGTTCGGTTATGAACTACGAGCGCTACCTCGAGCCAGCCTATAAGCTTATGAACCGCTATGGCTACGACGCCGTAAAGAGCGGCTATGTGGGCAACATCATTCCAAGAGGCGAGCACCACTACTCGCAGATAATGAACAACCACTACCTCTACTGCGTAACCGAGGCTGCCAAACATCATATTATGGTGAACGCGCATGAGGCTACACGCCCAACAGGTTTGTGCCGCACATGGCCAAACTTGGTAGGCAACGAGTCGGCAAGAGGTACCGAGTACGAGAACTTCGAGGGCAATAATCCCGACCATACGGTTATCCTGCCGTTCACACGTTTGCAGGGCGGACCAATGGATTACACCCCGGGCATACTCGAGACGCAGATCGGAACATGGAAGGAAGGGTCCAAATCGTATGTACACACAACGCTTTGCGGACAGCTTGCGCTGTATCTTGTGATGTACTCGCCGCTGCAAATGGCTGCCGATCTGCCCGAGAACTATGCCAAGTACGACGACGCCTTCCAGTTTATACGCGACGTGGCAGTAGATTGGGACGACTCACGATACATCGAGGCAGAGCCTGGCGACTACATCACAGTGGCTCGACGTGCCAAGGGAACCGACAACTGGTTTGTTGGAGGAAAGTGTGATGAGAACGGACACCGTGCCGTTGTAAAGCTCGACTTCCTCGACCCGGGTCGCCGTTACGAGTGCACTATATACAAGGATGCGCCCGATGCCGACTACGAGAAGAACCCCAAGGCATACGTCATAACCCGTAAAACCGTTAAGCGTGGACAGACCATAAAGGTGGATGAGGCACGTGGCGGCGGCTTTGCCGTTTCACTTAAGGCTCTATAATGATTTTCACTGCAAGCGTTTAGTGTAAACGCTTGCAGTGAAAATTATATTATAGGTATTACTAAATAGACCCAAATAATAAATTGTAGATAACTAAAAAATAAATCTTTAAAAGCATCTTATTATGAAGAGAGTTTACTTTACTTTGACATTGATGTCCCTGTTTGGTGGACTTAAGGCCTTTGCTGATGTTAAGCAAGGGGGCGTAGTATACGACAAAATGCCTGATGGTAGCTGTATTGTTGTTAATTACGATGATGCCACAATGCCAGCAGACGGAATTGTAACTATCGCCGCGACTATTAATATTAATGGTACCGATTGTCCTGTGACTGGTATTCTTGGTGGTGAGAACTATACTGCTACAGACAACAATTATGATAATGGCAAGTATAATGTAGAAGGTGAAAATACTACTTATAACCGTGCTGCCTTTGCTAATTGCAAGAAAATAACAGGTCTGAAATTTGAGAAAGACTCAAAGGTCACGTGGATAGGTGACCATGCCTTTAGATTCTGCACAAATCTAAAGACTATAGAGAATATACCATCCACATTGCAAGATATACAGAAATGGTGTTTTGAGGGTACTGCCTTAGAGAGTGTTGATTTGTCGAATACAAATGTAACCATTATGCAGGATGGTGTGTTCTATAACAATACTTCTCTGACTTCTATACAGCTGCCTAATAAACTTGAAAACTTTTGGGATAATGCCTTTTATGGTTGCAAAGCTCTCAATAATATAGTTATGCCTTCAACTGTTGTGGGGATATACAACAATGTGTTCGAAGGTTGTACCTCTCTATCTAACGTTAAATTGAATGAGGGTTGTACAACATTGGGACATCATGTGTTTAAGAACTGTCCTTTAGCTGAAGTTACATTCCCTAATACATTGAACAGTATTGGTGAGTATGCGTTTGAGAATACCAAATTAAATACGGTTGACTTGTCGAATACACAGATAACAAGTCTCCCTAATGGTAGTTTCTATGATTGTGGACAGCTTAGTGATGTCAAGTTGCCAAAAGCATTAACTAATATAGGCGACCGTGCTTTTTACAAATCAACCATTGCTTCTATAACGTTTCCGCCTTCTTTGGAGAAGATTGGCGCTTGGGCATTCCAGAATGCACACTTCAAAAATGTTGTAATACCAACAAATTGTAATACTATTGAGCAAGGAGCGTTTAGTGATAATGCCAACTTGACAACTGTCGTAATAAATGGACTTGAGTGCTATTTGGCATATCAAGCATTTTGCAACTGTTCTAAGTTGACAGATGTTTATATCACTTCTAAGGAAGCACCTGTGGTAGAACGTTATGGTTTCCCATTCGATAATGATCCAAAAGTGCATGTAATGAAGGATTTTGTAGATATCTTCTCTGGACTAAAGACATCAGAAAATTATAACCCTTGTAATACCACGAAATTTGACTCCAACTTCTCCCTTACTCTCGGCAAGGAGTGGACAACATTCACCAGTGCATACAATCTCGACTTCTCAGGCTATGAGGACTTGACAGCTTATACCGCTACATACAATGAAAAAAAAGATGCGGTTGCTCTTACACCGGTTAAGAAAGTGAAGGCACATACGGGTCTTATCCTTAAGGGCAAAGCAAACACAACCTACACATTGCCTATCCTTGCTTCGGATGAAGCCGGACTTGAGGCAGTAACAGACAACCAGCTTGTTGATTGTGTTGATGCTGTTTGGTCTTCAAGCCACGATAAGGACTACTTCTTGTCTAATGGTAAATTCGTGAAGTCGACTAACGCTGGTTGGGCACTTCCAGGCAAGAGCTTCTTGTATATTAGTAGTGGACGTGTCAATAAAAGCGAGAGTCCATTGCGTGTCTACGTCGACAACACCGCTACTGCAATCAACGGCATCACCAACAACCCAGTTGTAAAGGATGAGGCTTACTACAACCTCCAGGGTGTTAAGGTGCAGCGTCCACAGCACGGCGTGTTCATCCACAACGGCAAGAAGGTTGTGCTTAAGTAATGCGGACCGATAATGTCCTTAGTGAAAGGTATACATATATACGATATATAACTTAAAATAAAAGAAAATATGAAGAAGACATATCAAACACCGGTTGCCACTGTTGTCGACATTGCTGTTGAGAGCCAGATACTCGCTGAAAGCTCCCTTGGCTTCGGCGATGACTCGATAGGTGATCCGAGTCGGGCAGATGCTCCAGGAATGAGATACATCATGGACGACGAGGAGGAAGAAGACGAAGACGACGGTTCGTACTGGAAGTAACGTTCGTTGATCTTTAGTTTTCACGGAACTCAGATAACGAGGATGTGCATTCTATGTTTACAGTCCTTAAAACAGCCTCTTTCGTGTATAATATTATAATGTGTGCGTCCACAATGTGGCGTTTTAATTGTAAACAACTATTAAAACAGGTATAAATTTTCAACTTTTCTCTTCAAAAGTTTTGGTGGTTTACAAAAAAGCTATACCTTTGCATCCGCTTTCGAATAGCAACGGCATCTCAAGCAAACGTGAGAGATACGGAGCGAAACAGGAAGCGAACAGAAACAAGAGTTCTTTGAAAAGATTTACATAAGACAGAAGTAGTACAAGAAGCGAGAACGATGAACAATCGTTCTCGGGTAGAAGAAAAACGAACCGTCAAGTTTGTTTGACTTTAAACTTAAAAATGGAAGCTCGTTCTGAACAGATACAAACAAACAACGTTAGTATGCTTAGCTCGGCCTAGTAAGGCTTAGTTCGGCTTATTAAAGTTGGCAAAATATTTTACAATGTAGAGTTTGATCCTGGCTCAGGATGAACGCTAGCTACAGGCTTAACACATGCAAGTCGAGGGGCAGCATGTTGGTTGCTTGCAACCAATGATGGCGACCGGCGCACGGGTGAGTAACGCGTATCCAACCTACCCTTGTCCATCGGATAACCCGTCGAAAGGCGGCCTAACACGATATGCGGTTCTCAGCAGGCATCTAACGAGAACGAAATGTAAAGGAGAAGGATGGGGATGCGTCTGATTAGCTTGTTGGCGGGGTAACGGCCCACCAAGGCTACGATCAGTAGGGGTTCTGAGAGGAAGGTCCCCCACATTGGAACTGAGACACGGTCCAAACTCCTACGGGAGGCAGCAGTGAGGAATATTGGTCAATGGACGAG
>CDZI01018374.1_pt1 | contig 17042 bp, 28 predicted proteins | sample 554811 | NCBI WGS metagenome assembly CDZI01 (sample SAMEA3182110, study PRJEB8094) | gut metagenome | biome: human; feature: gut; material: Stool; isolation source: human stools | place: Canada | collected 2013-04-23
CTACACGCTTTTAATTTAGAATCTTCAAACCTTTTGACCAAAATTAGCCCCTAAATTTAAGCTCCACCCATTGGGAAAAAGTGGAAATTTAGGATAATCTGATTGCTTTTATAAATCTGAGAAGAACAACCAATCGTCATCCTCGATACATACCGACGGAGTAACAACACCTTCTTCTGAAGGTGAGGAAAGCACACTATCTGTATCTACAGGAGCTCCTGTAGCCTCGCTATTCACTTCCTTGACCATAACATACATGATGATAAAAAGTTAGACGCTCGTTGTAAGCACTCGGATATATAACCAACCCGCTCCAGAAGCCTGCCTACAAACACATAAAACCACCATCCTAAACCACGAGGAACAAACCCACGCATCACTACTCCATGTACCAGCGATTACACAACTGGTAAGTATTCTTATACTCACCACGAAGAATCATATAACCTATATAAGCCAAGATGACCGCAGACGCCTCGTCATGATTCAAGCGCAATCCATACTGAGCATCCACCCAGTCCACAATCATCCGCTTACCCTCCTCCTTAGAAATCTTATGAGGAGGCTCCTCTGGTATCTCGCCTTTCTTGGGCCTTTTCTTGGCTTTCTTTGGCCTTACAATTGAATTGATAGCTGTGGGCGGGATAAGATAAAATGGAACGCTGTGGGCATCTTCCGGTGCGTCGTAGGACGAAGCTGACAATACCGACTCAAACTCCGTGTACATCATGCACTGCAAAGGAAGAAGATACGGACCCGATTGGGAACTAAGTGCACTATATTCCATGAACACAGCATCAAGCCTCACAGCATACTCATCAACCCACTCCTTAATAGCTCGTGCATGCCACACAGCAGCCGGAAAAGAATTGGAAAACTGAAAAATTGTACCCTCCTTATGAACCTTAGGAACGGAAATAGACGTAGTCGCTATTACTCCATCCTCGGAATCCAATAGACACACCCCCGTCCGACTAAAAGAACCATCGATACTCATCACTATCATAGCTCATCAAATTAAAAACCGGAGCACCATCGCTGGCACTCCGGCACTACACAACAAATATGCTAACTCAAATCAGAAGCCACCGTCAATAGGCATGTCACCAAAGGAGTCGTCAATAGGAGTAGCCTCCTCGAAGCCTATAGGACCCGGCATCTGACCAAAAGGCTGCGACCCTCCCATAGGTGCTCCAGCAGGTGCAGGACCTCCGTAAGATGGTGTCGGAGCACCTCCAACCGGAGGAATAGGCTGACCAGTATAAATCGGCTGACCCGACTGAGACGGAACACCCGCAGCCTGACCGTAACCTGACGACGGATAAGGCTGAACAGGAGTACCCTGAGGAAGCGAACCCCCATGATAGGGCATCGCCGTCGGTGCCTGAGACGGCATCGGAGGAAGCTGCTGAGCAGGAGCCGACGCAGGAACACCCTGCGGACCAACACCACCCGCCTGAGACGACAACCATTTACGATAGTTCTCTACCGACTGACTCGTAGTGGCGTCAACCTCCTGAAACAGACGGTCGATAACCTCCGGCTGTGCGCGAAGCTGCTCAAGACGCTGAGCAATACCCGGAGTAATGTTGAAACCAGCGAGCGTGTACTTCAAGGACGAGACATCCTTCCCGTCCTTATTCTTCCGAGTCTCCTTCGTGAAAGAAACCGCCTGTGCCTGCGGATTGACCTCCCAAGCACGCAGGTAATCCTGATACTGACTCTGAGTCAGACGAATGTACTCAACCGTGATAGACTCCGAACGAAGCGTAGCCTGAACAGACTGAATATCCGTATCCAAACGAGCTACCAAAAGAAAGTAGTAATTCGTCGGATTGAGCTTAAACTCAATCATCGACTCCTGATCGACCTCTACAGACCCGAAACCTGAAACATAAGCAATCTGCTTAGCCAGAACGTCCCGAACAAGAGGAATGAAATAGCCCGTATAACCCGGACCAATGTCGCATCGCTTGATGCCAAGAGTCGGAATACTCTCACCGAACCCTAATCTCTGTGCCATGTAATAATGAAAAATTAAAAGTTAACTACCCAAATCTACGTACCTACTGCCGCCAATTGTTAGTATATCTCGTCCGCTGAATCAACTCGAAATCTGCCCGCAACTCATTCAAACGTGCTAAGTAAACAAGAACTGCGTTGAGCCGCTCCTTAAAAGCCTTCTGAATGGCTACGACAGGACCACCTGATAAAACCATCTGAATAGACGAAAGCTCTGAAATGAGCTTGCTGCGCAACCTAACAAGCAAGTACTCTGTACTCATGACTATATCATTCTTAGCCGACAAGGATAAGCCCATATTGCCTAACTTATCCAACTCACTGTCAAGCTGAGAAAAAAGCCCACTCAACATACGCTCCTGAGCCTCGAACTTCTGCTGACAACTCCTAAGAGCATCAACAACTGAAATCTTAGCTGACCCACTACTCTCCATCGGAACCCGTCAACTCTACGACCACAACACCTCGACCATCCGACCGCCGAGTAGGCAGACACGGAAACATTGCACAAGCAAACTTATCATAAGCAAAAGCGCATGGACATGTTCCATCCGAACGCACTTCACAAGCCTCATCCAAATGAAGTGTAAAAGTCTTGCCAAGTACACTCAAGCAATCATAATGAGCCAACAACTCGTAGTCCAACTTAAAGGGCTCCTCTATAGAAATAGAGGCACACGCTTCTACAGACTTCAATACCTTAACCTCTGACATCTCCAAAATAGTTTCGTTTCAACAAATGCATATAAAACCATAACTGACTCAAGTCCCTAAAATGCTTCCGGAAAAAAGGAGAAACAGAACGCGACGCCTCAACCGCACCTACAATACTCGGACGCAAACTGCTCTCCAATCTAACCTTAGCACGACGATAGTAAACCGAGTCGACGGCACTCAATACACGTATAATAAAAGTGTCCATACTCGCACTAACATGGCCTACGGACGTAACCCAACACTCCTGAATAAAACGAGGCAAGAACCTAACACTCCCATACAGGTCGAATAACTCCGTAAAACGAGACGCCTCATCCTCGTAACAACGACCCGTGAACATGAAGTCCAAACACTCATCTATAAAAGAAGATCCATCAGAAGCCAGCGTCTTTAACGAACGCTTACGGGAACCAAAGACGCGCTGTGCGAAACCCAAAACCTCACGTCGAATAACATCTTCTGACCATACCTCGTCGAAAATCTGACGCGAAATGAAAATACAATCAGAATAATCAAAATCTAAAGACTCCCGCTCCGAACGTGACTTGATGTCACGATACTGAATGAAAGACGACGAAATAACAGCATTAGGACCTACAACACTGTAACCCGGAAATAAAAAAGGCAGAATACGAAAGTAATCCGACTGCCCTAAAGAGATAACCCTTACGTTGCCCATGATTTAGAACGACACGTAGACCACCCATAGCAAAAATGCCAGAAACCCAAGAGCTATGATAAAAGCAGCGACGCTCAACCAACCGCTCTCGACCTCAGCGTCGTCGCGCCGACGAACATACGGTGAATAGTACTCATCCCTATAGGGATCATCATTCCGCCTGAAAAAATCACGCCAGTTACCCATATCTACTCTATTTTAGATGCCAATGACAACAACGAAATCTCCGTCTTGGACCCACCAACGGCCAACAAACGAAGCGTATCGGAAAACTCTAAATGTTGAACAGCACTCGAAAAAGACCTGTCACTACCCATGAAGTCCTTCTCGGAATGAACGGACGTCAAAGATAGCGGTGTCTTAACAACCTCCGTAAAACGGCTTAACAGCACAGGGTCTACAATATCCAAAGACGAATAACAATCCACCATAGGATTCTCCTCTATGAACTTAAGCAACATGGAAAGCATCTGACCCGAAAAAGTGCTAATGTCACCCAAGACAATAGACGAACCCGGAACGTAAGCATCCACAAAATCCCGCAAGCCCTGAACATTACTCACGAAATTAATAAACCTACTTCTATCGCGAACAAGCAGCTTCATGACTGAGCACTATCGGAAGCATCGAAATCTAAAAAGTGAAGTAAGGCTTCCTTACAGGAATACCAAATCATACAGCCTACGACCAGCAAGGAGAACACACCTATACACCCCACCAAGCACAAGGATAAAACCGTGAGAAGCAACTCCCACCACGACAACCCATCCGGCAAAAACTCTACCATGCACTAATCAACAATAGACAACACCAAACGAACTGCAACATCGGCAAGACCATCTAAGTTGGAAACAAGCAAGCTCTTCTGCTGAAAGCTCGTCAAGTCAAACTCCTGACGAAGAGGATCAACAACACCCATGTATACTGCCGAAATAAACGTACCTTCAGACAGACAGCGAGTAGCTCCATAAATGCCCTGTAAGACACTATCATAAACAACCGCCGACGTTCGAGGCCACAACTTAACAGCCTCAGAAACATCCTTAGTCAAACCGAGACCACCCACAACAGGAACGTAATCTACTCTAAAATCCGCAGGCGTCGAAAGAGAATAAGAGCAAGCGTCAATAGAATGAAGAACAGACCCCACAACAATCTTGCCCAAAACGCTATCATCAGGCAACGTCATTGGAGCATAACCGACGCGAATAACAATATCGTAGCATCTGGCAAGCTCGGACGACGTGTAAGCACAAGCATCAAGAGCTAACCACCCAACAGACTCTACGCGCCAGTAAATGCCCGAAAGACGAGAATCCGCCAAGAACAAATCCCGAAGCAAAACACGCTCGTACTCAGACGAGACTACAAATAAAACTCTAAACATAGCCACACATTATCTATCCATTATCTTTTTTCGTATCTCCTCGCAACGCTCGTAAAAAACGACGGATGCTCCATCTGAACTGAGAATCTTCTTAGCAACAGAACCATCTATACTGCCGGGACCATACAAGTCCGAGTCCTTCAAAATAATAGGATTATCATCAGCATCGAAAACTCTACTCAATGCCTCCCGCGTATGATCAGAATCCACGACCTCCTTATAAAAATCTTTGGCCATAACTATCGAATATTAAAATAACTCCACTAATCAAGCAACTCATCTGCCTGCCACTTCTTGAAAAACCTACGACGCGACCGACTCAAAAAACGCTTCAAACCATTCCCCTTCTTCTTTCGAACATGTTTCACCCACTCCCGAAGAAGCTTCTGATGATTTAATCTTAATGATGTCCTACGTTCCATAAGAACAAAAATAACAAAAAAACTCTGAAAACCCAAGAAGAATGACCAACAAGGTCATTCTTCCGGACAAGGCGTATTAACAACACGCCGACTCAACGCCTGACAGAACTCCAAGTTAGGAACAGAGAAAACACTCTGACCCCACGCGGCAAGCTGATCAAGCTGCGACAAAATGAGAGCCTCAATCGTAGCCGGATCACACGGAGCACCCCACTCCTTCCGACCATGATGACTGTAGATACAATGCACAATTCGATCCAAAAGACCCTTCGAAAGCATAGAACCGTATTCCTGTACAAACACCTCCGCACTCTGAACCGAATGAGGACGCAACATCAAATCCTCCTCGTACTCGAAAGTATCCGAGTTGTACTCAAACAGTTTGCCATAGTCATGATACAAAGCCGCAAACGTCAGAACGAACAGATCCACATTCCACGGAAACCACTTCCGAAGCCCATGAATAAATGTCAGAATCTGATAGGTGTGGTTAGCTAACCCGCCTGCCCAATTGTCATGAAAACGCTTAGCAGCAGGCATCGTAGAATAGGACTCATATAAAGCCGGAAGCTTCTCGAACAACACAGCAACCATCTTCTCGCGGACGGTCTCCGGAGCACGGACAGCCCCAGACTCGTCGGCCTGCGGAAGCCACGCCGAAAGCAACGCACGCAGAACCCCCGAGAACTTCTCGTAAGACGGAATTGGATTCACAAAGCAAGCCCACGCAGGATACTGCGACTGAAGCTTCGCGTCCTTCTGAAAACAACCCAAGTCACCAGCAATACGTGACTCGTCAAACCCTATGAAGCCCTTCGCGTTAGGCTCCGGAATACCATCGAAAAGAATGAGAACATGATCAGACAGCCGATCGGTACATTCCCACAAGTAACACTGCTTCTGAACCAACTCCGAGTCCACAAGCTGAAGAATGTTATAAGGCTTGCCATTAGACGACATGGCCGACGTACACTCCCGAACGTAATAAGCTACATAAGCTCCCGAATCTGACATGATAAAATGAAAATTAAATTCAACAATATACCGTAGCCAGCCGACTACGGTACAAAGATAGTAAAATTAAATTAAAAGCGCAAGAAAAAGTTGTATTAAATGTTCGCATGGTAGACCGGAGTGGAACCGTCGAAAGCCGAAACAATAGATAACTGCTCCTCGATAGAGAGGTCATCGAAAGACCTAACAATACTACAGTGACCACCAACAACGGAACTACAGTCCTCTACGAAGATGTCCGGACACCCATTAAGACCCTCATCACGGACCCCGACGACAAGTGTGCTCGAAACCAGAAAACTCGTGCCTACCGGAAAGCTCAGAAGCAACCTGCGCCAGTCAGACACATAATCGACATAGACCTTCTGGAAAACACCTAAAAGAGACTCCTTTTTCATTGTAACAGATATTTGACATCGAATTAGTAGTTGCCATCCGCAGGCTGGAACACTGTACATCCGTACTCCCGCCACATGGCGACGCAAGCCTTCCTATCCTCGAAGACTATAGTATGTGCAAGAGGTACTCCTCGACGAAGAAGCTCCTCGGCAAACTCACGCTTCAAAACATGATCAGGACGAAAGTCGTTATTCCCACGACAGAAAATGTCGCACTCACAAGGAAGACCCTGCTTCCGAAGCCACTCCCGAGTGGCAGGAATAAACCGCTGAGGACGACCTGTACAAACAATGCAATGATAACCCCCAAGAGGCGTGTCGCGTCCTAAATCTACAAGAGAACGCACAACATGAATCACAGATTCGATAGGTGCGTCATCACCCACAGCAGCATAGAAAGAATCGTAATCCTTCTTATTGCCCTGAATAAAGTGAAGCCTATGACTCAAATCTGCAACCGTGCCGTCTAAGTCTAAAATTAAGTAACGAACCATAGTTGTAGTAATTAATGTATCACAATGATAGTAAAATTAATCTAAACCGCAAAATGAAACACAAAAAAAGTGCCTCACAAGAGGTACTTAAACAGACAAACACAAAGGGCATCAAAAAGTATAAGTACAACTACTGTCCTCCGTAGGAGACACACCAACTATCGACGATCGGGTATCCCCATCAGTCAATGGATATAACTCTACTCTTGAACCAGCAGGCATAGAATAGGTCTCAGAGCGACTGCCTGAAATATTATTGATAATGGACACAGACACCGCAAGAGTAGAAGCTGGAGCCTGTGGTAATGCCGACAACCGTAACGTAGGAAGAACTCCTGTAGAAGAACTCTGCAAAAGTCCCCTAATAGTCACAGTGGTTTTAACTGCCTCCCCTGCCTGAACCACATTAACTCTGCCTAACAGACCAAAATCAGGTAAATTATATGAATACACATCCAAATAGCCTGTCCGATCTTGCCCAGTAGTATTAGCAGACCCAGACCTTACAAGAACCTGACTCTGAGTTGCACTATAAAATGGATTCTGGCTATCAACAACGAGCCAAGAAGTAGCAGACGTAAAGGTAACAGGAATAAACCTACTTGAAGTATCTAAACTCCCGGACGTAAAAGTGCAGATACCCGTATAATGAGCATACCCATACTGAGAAGACGCGGCCGCAGACGTTAACCGTGGACCATTCCAAGAAACGCGACTTATATCAGAGATGCCTACAACCGAATTAGCCTCCTGTTGCAACCCTGTTATAATATCACTGCCGGACCCAGAAATGGCATTCTCGGTAGCAGCATCTAAAGAAGTGGTGGAAATGCCAATAGTAAAAGTCAAGTTGGAATAAGACGGAGTAATAGTAGTGCCTAAGGAACTAAATAAACAAGACTTCGTAGTATTATTACCATTTGCCGTCCATGCTGCATCTGACGCAGAACCAGAATAAGATATCATCCGATAATACTCACTCGGATCATTCTCCCATAAGACACCTCCAACATAAAATGTGTCACCGATAGCCTCAACCTCCGTAGTAACCACAGCTCCAGAGGCATAAGTATCAGTTCTATCCTTGAAAACATCAAGAGTCAACGCAAGATTACATACACCAGCAGGAAATGTGAAAGAAGATGCAGAATCCACAATATTACCGTTGCAAACTAAAAAAGCACCCTTAATCTTAAGAGGACCATAGGTGGTGCTAACAATAGGATCAATGCCCGACTGAGCAATCTCTATCACAGCATTACCTCCCGGATGATTCGGAGTGACAACAATATTCATAACACGAGACGATCCCGTGTTATTAGCAGTAGTATAAACCTTAATCGGCTGACTCTTAACAACAGGGTCCCACTCTATAGTAACCTTATCGGAGGCATCTGAACCCCACGGAAAGGAAGACGACGTAATAGCCATAATACTAACTCTGTTTTTCTAATGTGAACAAGTCGTTCGAAGCAATATAAGCATCCTCTATACCCTCAGCTGCGCCTACAAGAAAATCATTAGAGTCGGACGTTACCAACTGAGACCCATCAGAAACCTTAAAGTAAATAGCCTCCTTAGACCCTCCAATAGGCATATCGATGGTGTATTTTTTTGATACAGCAGACGCCTGATCTGCTCCGACATATACATATACAGGAATACCATCCTGTGTAATAACAACACTCTGAGACACGGCTCCACTATAAGACGCCGTGACAGTTATACTCCGCTTATCCATAGACTGATTCTCCGCAGCAGTAACTGTAGTGCCCGACAAAGCGAAACCTGACGCAGAACCAGACAAAGTAGGAGTAACAGACTCCGTCTCTACAATACCTGACGAACCGGACGAATATACTGAGGTCTTACTCCTACTACACGAAGCTGAAATCGTAGAAGACCCACCCCCGTAACCAATAGTTGTAGGATCAGCCGAAATAGATATACCCCAAGCACCATAAGTATAACTCTCAATCTTGTTCTCAGCCTGAGTTAAATCAGCAGAATCTGTAAGAGCACCTACCGTCACAGTCAAAACTCCGGACAAAGCTGAACCTACAACAATGCCACGGTCGGACGCGACCACAACACCCGCCCACAAATAAGAGGCTGACGGCTCCCAAGAAAAACCTGTGCCAGAAATAGACCAAGCTACTCGGGACGCATCTTGCAACTCTCCTACATAAGCTGAAGAATAGGTGGCCCGGCAAGTTGCGAAATGACGCCCTCCAGACGCCGGAAAACTACCATCAAAGGCAGCACCTCCTGCACTTGAGTATATCTTAACTGACTCTATCTCATTCGCTGCCTGATAAACATCTACAGTATCTGTAGCAGTGCGACCGCTGTAGGTGGCCGTAACAGTAAGCTCCCCAACCTTCGTTCGAACCTTTTCTGTAAACCCAAGAGTCGAAGCTGTGACTGGATCGGAGTAAGCATAAGTGACGTCGGCATACTGTGGAACCGTCTCTGAAGTGTAATCACCCGATGTATAATAAGTACGCTTCTTCTGAGTACAAGACGGATTACCCGAAGATACAGTACCACCAGAAGCAGGAATATCTGCAACCGTAAGACTTACAGCCAAATTGGTGTAAGAATAATGAGTTATCGAGTTAGACGCCTGATAAACCGTAGCTGTGGCAGCACCACTCTGACCATTCATCGTAACGGTGGCCGTCAAGGCACCAATCTCTGTCTTGGCCTTCGCTGTAGTGCCTAAAGAAGGGGCTGATACTGGATCAGAATAAGTAACCGTACCACCTGAAGTCAAAGGCGAAAGTTCCTGAGTAGCTCCAGAAGAATAACTCTGAACTCGAGACTGAGAATAAGTTACAATACCTGAAGATACGGTTCCTCCCGAAGCCGGAATGTCCGAAACCGACAAAGAAACAACAGGCACGCCATAAGTAATCGTCGTAGCTTCATTCTTCGCCTGCGTAAACGTCACAGAAGTCTCTAAGCCTGAATACTTAGCTATCAAATCTGCCGTTCTAACCGAACCTACCTCTGTGCCTCGAGTGAATACATCTATCACTACATAAGTAGACTCTAATTTCCTTGCAGACATCATGTCTAAATCAGTCGAAACCCACTGGGTATCCAGCATTGGAGCCAAAGAACGAGTGCCGCTGGTATAAGTCGCATACAACTGACACCAGTAATTGTACATTCCTGCTGCGGAAATATTGAGCTTTAAGTCTTTGTCTCCAATCTCTCTAATCGCTAAAGAAGTGACACCATTGGCAGCCTGAGAAATAACAACAGTCGATGACACAACCTGACCATCAAACGTATTAGAGTAGACCCCCGTGACCGTAATCTGACGAACTGTACCAGAAACTGCGCCTCTATTCTCGGCCGTTACCACATCTCCTGAAATAGAAAAACCATCGGCAGAACCAGACAAAGTGGGAACTACCGTCTCGCTACTGACCTGAACACCATTCCTGTAGGTTGCAAGGACTCCGCTGACCCTCGACGTGCCTCCTCCGACTCCAAGCATAGACGCAGAAGCGTTTAAAGTAAAAGCATAAGTATAAACCGCCTTCTCCTGAGTCACGCTAACAGTACAAACACCACCAAAAGCATTCTTAACCAATAAAGATGCAGTCCTATCTGACGTGGAAATATTCTCATCCGCAACAACCGTAACTAACTGACTGCCCGAATTGGACGGAGCAGACGCCGTCCAAGAACCCCCATCTGAAAACTCGCCTGAAACCAAATATGCCATAGCAAACTAAGCCCATGTGGCATCTACCGTTACATCCAAAACTGATGATGTAATCCCTGTGTCAAAAGTACAAGTCACAGAACCTCCCGGAATATAAGTACTCGCAGGACATACATCAACAACAAAGCAATAATGACTCAAAACATCCGTACTTGATTCAGCATTCTTCTTCAACTGAAAACAAATAAAAGAATCCGGATGAGAAGAGTCAAAATACCAACGCCACTCATGAGCATCATAACTATTAATGCCCTCATCCGTCACTGACTGGCTAAAAGAAACATCGACTGACGGATAACACTCTATCTCAACACAAGCCCGACGATCCATAACATCCACCGAAACAGAAGAGCTGCTCAAAGAAACAGAATCATCCGGAACAGGAACATCAGATGGCTTGTTAAGCAATACACTACAAGTGATATAATAATCACACGTAGGAATGGAAATGCACGACGCGTAAGGATTCACAAGCCCCGACGCATACTGAAACTTATTTACAACAACATCTGCCATAACCTACACCCTAATATCTAACAACTCATCCGTATGAACAACAGACGCAGTATCGAAAGACGACCCAACATAATGAATGCCGCATGTTAAAACACCCGGAGCCAGATAACGCAAAAAATCAGGAGTCATAATCAAACTCCAAGACTCGCGACCCCGAACAATATAAGCACCCGAATCACCCTTCTTGCGATCCGACTCCGGAACAAAACCGCGACTATAATCCACAACCCATAAGCGAGTACTCAACTGCGACGTGTAAACACAAACCTCAATATCGTAATCCCGAACGTAAACAACATCAGAGCACTTATGAAGCGTGAAAGATAAATAAATATCCTCCTGACGATAAAAACGCCCTAAAGAACTATGGAACACATCACAACCCATGAATAGACCTCCGGAATGATTTGTGGGATATATAATTGCATAACCCAAAAGACACCCTAAAAGAAAAGACCCCAGAGTGAAAACCACTCCAGAGCCTCATGACTAAAGAACGCACAAATTAAAACTGCTTGCCGCCATTACGGAAACTGCGACACTCATTGTAAAGCATCTTAGCCTTCACGTGCCACAAGAAATCCCACGAATTGGCCGCCATCCAACGATCCAAAAAGCGCAACGCCAAGCCTAAACGATTCGACGCCGGAATACCCATCCCAAACAAGATGCGATAAAACTCACAAGCACAATCCGTAGGATGAGACGAAGCAAAAGCTGCCTTATAAGTGGCGTCGCACAAATAAGGCGAAACTCGAGCGACCTCCAAGGATCCCGTATTTGCCAGTAAAACATCGCCCCCCGAAAGCTCCCGAAGATAACCCGTACTGCTATTGACACACAAATACTTACTGCCAATCAAATCCAACGTGTAAATAGCTACATCCGCAAGCTCCTCCTGAGGAGTGCCCTTCAAAAACTCCTCGTAAGCCGACTTATACACAGGAACAATAGAGTCAGTAAATGAAATAATTCTGTCCGGATCAACAGTCGAACCAGAAGACACTCCATCTGCAAGCTCCTCGGACGACACGAGACGACGCATAAACAGATCCTCGAAAGACGTACTACCCGACGAAACCTTCTCCGGATGACGACGATAGACCTCAACGACCTCCGACATCTCACAAACAATCATAGCCATATTACGAGACGTCGGCCAGTCCTGCTCCCAGAAGCCATGTGAAGAGCTAATGCTATAGCACCAATCTGCAAGACGCAGAAACTCGACATCTGTAACAGAATAAGGTGCAGGCGAAGCATCCTCATACGAACGACTCTCGAAATCCGTAAGAACAGACGTAAATAATTTATTTTTCATGAACACTTGTTGTTAAAAAGCCGAACAACTCGAACCCGAACTTACCCACCCATTAGGCGTAAACCGAACCCAAAAAACAAAAGGTAAATCCGGAATGGTAAAGCAGACAACCGTAGCAACAAGACGACCATCTGGTGCATAATCGCGCTCCGTCTTAGCATGCTCTAAACGACGCCCCAAATAAAAACCAGAGCAAACATGCTGTATGATAGACGCCTCGCTAATACCGCGCATACGCTTATGAGGAAAGCCCTGCTTAACCATGCAACAATAAACGTAAAAAGCCGAGACACAATATCCCGGCTCTCTGGAAACAAACAAAAAACGCCTACTGTGATAACAGCTCCTTCAGCTGAGCAAGACTCATGCGAAAAGCATAAGGACCCTCGGAATCATCTGCATAGCCTACAAACCATACCTTATCCGCAGCAAGCCCCTGACTATTAAAAACCGATAGCATATTAATAGGAGAAACCTGAGACTCTGAAACCTCACTACCAGACGACGCGCGTGAAACAGTATCTGCCATAACCAATCAATTTAACGGATATATAATTACAAAAATGGTGCCGGAGAAACCTCGTAAGAAACCCGGCACCTCAAATGCTAAAATACTGCGTCTGGGAAAGAATCAACTACAAGAAATCCAACGCAGCTGCTGAAATCGTATCTCACGACAAAAACCCAGCTTAAAATATCATCACTAACATTTCAACATGAGTGATGTCTCGTATACGTAAGAAAAAGCTCCTGATATGAATCAGGAGCCCACACTACAACAATATGGATCGAACTCGCCTAAGTCCATCCGGATATATAATTGCTACATTGAGCCAAACCTACTCCCGAGGCAGACTCCGAAGATAGGTGGCATCATAAATGCACTCCGACGCCGCCTTATCATTGCGGAAACGAATTAACTGTGGATTACGCAAGTGATAATACTTATCTAACCCGCACCCCTGAAGCTCTGCCACCATACCCATAAACTCTGGATTAAGCCGAGCAACACCCGCGTCCAAAACAGTAGCACGCTGCGACAAATGACCACTCAAAGGCAGAACTGCAAACAGCTGAGAATGCTCTCTACCATCCTCGTCGCGGCAAACAATACTAAGATCCAACTGTGTAATACAAGACGCAGGACCGGAGCCTCCAGAAACAAAGACATCAAAAGTATCATCAAGAACCTGTGGCGAGATGTCAGTACCAATGCGATGCTTCAACTTAACCCACACATCCTTAGAACGAGAACCCTTAGAGTTATAAAAAGCATCCCCATTATGAAACACAACACCCTCACCACCCCGGTTGAGAATAGAATCCAAAAAGGAAATCTTCTCGAATCGAGACCCAAGCACGCGAGGAATAGCACGCGCATTGACACCCGCGCGACGCAACATGTCTACACAAGACGAATAAGCATCCCAACCCTCATGAATAGGACGGTTGAGGTAATTACGACGCCCAAAATACAAAGGACAGATAACGTTGAAAGTCAACATGTCGCGCCCCAAATGCTCCCGAAACCAAACCTGACAACGACGCGCGTCATCAGGAGACATAGAAAGCAACTCGTCAATAACCCCATCCTCAGTGCCGCAATCAATACCAGCCGACTTTGCATCCTGTAAAGTGCCATTCAAGGTCAACTCAACGTCAACTGCAATGATAGTATCAGACGGAAAATTGTGATTGCTCCAAATCATAGGAGTGTAATCGATAATAGAACAGTCATCATTGATCCCACGACCAAAGATAAACCAATCCAACGAACCCCCCATCGTATAAGACATCAATAACGCCCGAACGCCCTTAATCTTCTCCGTAGCCAACCACGCGGTAGAATCAAGGACAACATTTCTATCCTCCTCCGAAAGATCACTAAACCGAGAACATAGACAGAAGCTATCAATGCGCAAAGCATACCACACACACGGATGGACTATCTCCTTAATAGCTGACAAATCCAAGACCTGTAGGCAAACAGGCTTTGATACAGAGTAACCCTTCTGAATCAAAGCCTTCTCGAACTCCGCAAGATAACGCAAGGCGCGCTGATAATCCGCTATGACAACCTTCCCCCCACGACCCGACGGCTGAAGCAACGACGACAAAAATGACGGCTGATATAAAGCCTGCTTAGACGCCCATAAACGCTCGTAATCTGCCTTGACCATATATTAAAAGTTTTTCCAAATAAGCAAAATACCATTATAAGTGCTACAGAACGCTACGGCGACTAAAATTACAGAAGCCATGAAATCAACGGAGTTGAAGTAGCTCTGACGGAACAACCCAAAGAATAAAACCCCAGCAGCCCCAAACAATAAAAGACCACAGACGAATAGCAAGAAGCCAAGAAAAAGCTCTGAGACAAATCGAATAACCATAGCTGTTACCTCCTAAGACACCCAACACACTTCAAAACCGTTCGTAGCTCGTCTGCAGAAGTCACCGTACCTTCAAATACGGTAGCTAACCCACCAAAATCCGCCGCATCATAATAGTCACTTGCCAAAATCAGACAATAATGACCCCACGGACTACCCCCTGTATTCCCATCCTCGATGAGAACAAAAAAGCCTCCGCTGTAGTCAAAAGCAGAACAGTGCGCCACTATATCAGCATAGCCACAATTCAAACCATCAGTAGCCACTAACAGCTCATCCACATCCCGAAGATCCTTCGGAACCGGAACAATACCTGTCTCATCGTAAAACTGCCTCTCATTAGAGGTAGCTACATCCAACCAATCCATGAAAAATTACTTCTTTAGAGTCTTCTTCTGCTTAACAGCCTCCTTACGGACCGTATCCATAGCATCCTGAACAACACCCTGAATATCACCACCCGTTACAGAAACCATCTGATCCTTATCGAACGCCGGACGCATCCAATCATCAAACAAACGATAACGTCTATGCCATTCCGGATTATAATAAAACCCACCTAAAGAGGTGTTAGAAATAACATGAACATCATGCTCCTCTGCAATAACCATCAAGGACTGCACAAAGGAACCAACATCAAGTAAAGACATGCTCTTAGCCAGACTCGACGAAAGACCTACATGAATATAAGTGAGATGTGGAGCTAACTCCGTAAAGACATCTAACGCGGCCCCAATGTCTGAAATCGGGTTGAGGTCCAACCACGTTAAGAAACGAGCCGTATGGAGAGATTTGAGACCATCAACGAGGACCGAACGAGGCGACGCTCCTACGCGCTGACCAAGCATGGCAGGAAGAGTCGTGCCGAAAGAAACAATGCCGCGACGAATACCAAGCATCGCAGCATAACCCGGATACTCCTTAGCCCAATCAAGATGATCCGTAACAAAAGTCGCCGGAACACCCATAGCATTACACAACGAGAAAGAACGACCTGTAAGCTCCAGAAGCTCTTCTCGCATAGGGTCCGCAACCATAGAGAAGAAGACACCACCATTAGCCCGAAGATCATCAAGATTCTCCACAAGCTCCTTCTCAAAAACATGATAAGCATCCTCCGTGTTCTTAAAGCACCGCTTCAAAACAGGAGACAACACAGGAGTGTCTAACCCAATGTTAGACTCGCTGTTAAACCAGCAAGCAGACGTCCGCTTCCCAAAAGAGTAAAAGTCACACGCCCAAGAAGTGTAATCGCAACCGACACCAACCGTCTTATGTAAAGCCTTATTGGAACCCATAATATTAAACCAAACAAATGAAAAACATTACCAACTTCAACGTACGACAGCACATAAAATCGTCAATGAGTTGCAAACCAGTCGCGAATGAAGTCAAACACCTCGCCAAAGAAGGGAAGAACAGACGAAACAGCCTCCTTTTTGTCGGGAGTAGCAAGGTTCCATATAAACATAACCGTTATATAGACAAACCAAAAGCCAAAGCAATAAAGCAACCGAGCCTTCAAGACCTCCCACCGAAGACCTAAATAACTAACCGAAAAATAGTACTTAATAGGAATAGCCATCGGCACAGCAAAGGTGAAAAGAGCATAAAGAATAACCGACAGGATAACTCCAACCGTACACTGATCTGCCGTAAGGCACGTATCTGCGTCAAGAATAGGATAACACGAAATACCCCAAAGCAAGAACGACAACAAGGCAAAAATAACCAGCGAACCAGACTCTACAACAATATTGAAAAGAATCTTGAAAAGAGAAGAAAGAACCCCACCAATACCAGACGACTGCTTCTTTGAGGACTCCTCATGCAAGAGAGCTAACACTGCATCATCAAAACCACTCTTGGCCTTAGCTTTAGCAAACATAGAATTGAAAATTAAAAGTTAAACACCTACTTAAGTCACTGCAAATGTATGT
>CDZI01059251.1_pt1 | contig 17034 bp, 13 predicted proteins | sample 554811 | NCBI WGS metagenome assembly CDZI01 (sample SAMEA3182110, study PRJEB8094) | gut metagenome | biome: human; feature: gut; material: Stool; isolation source: human stools | place: Canada | collected 2013-04-23
TAGAAGGAGGACACAAAATATGACTAATAATTATGTAAATAAATTAAGTTATATATCTTCACCTATGGTACAAAATAAAGTACTAAATGGGGGGGGGTATTATATCTTCTAACTAACTTAAAAGTAAATAGTTTTTTGCATGAAATAAAATGGATAGAATGAGTCTACCTATTTTTTGTTATGTAATAAAAGGAGGAAGAAGTTTATGCAAAAAAAGCAAACAATATTAGTAGTTGCTAGTTTACTAGTAGTAGTACTTAGTGTAACACTAGCATACTTTACAGCGCAAATAATAGGAAAGGGAAAAGATGTTACAATCAACAGTGCTGACTTAAAAATAATATTTACTGATAGTGATGGAGCAATATCTGGAAGTAACATTGAACCAGGGTGGAGTGATACCAAAACATTTACTATAGAAAATAAAAGTAATGAAACTTACAAATATAACATAGTTATACAAGACTTAGTAAATACATTTGTAACTAAAGGATACTTACAATACAAAATAACTAGTACAAACGATGGATATAATATGACTGAGTTTAAAGATATTTCAAAGTCAAGTGAACATAAAGATACAATACTAGCTTATAGTGTTAGCATTCCAGTAGGAGTAACACAAAGTTATACAGTTGAATTTAAGTATACAAACGATGAAAGTGTAGACCAAAGTATAGATATGGGAAGAAAACTAAGTGGAACACTATTTATAACTGAGGGAACAGAAGACATATATGCAGGATATGAAGAAGGTACTTTAGGTTATCAAATAATGGGTGATAACCCAACAAGAAGTACAAGAGATACATATAATGCGGTATTTACAAATAATACAACTGGAACACTATTTACAGCAACAGAAAAGAATGTCCATAATACTACAGATACAACAGTATACTATTATGCAGGAAATACAACAAATAATTGGGTAAAGTTTGGAACATTTGCAAGTGACGGACCAATAAGAGGTTATGTTTCAGCAACATCTACTTTATATAAAGAATACACTACTTTAGAAGAATGTAATTCAGCAAGTTCTTATAATATAAACTGCTCTTACGCTTGGAAAAAAAGAGATCCAATGTACTGGAGAATAATAAGAACAAATGCAGATGGAAGTGTAAGAATGTTATACTCAGGGACAGCAACAGATACATCAAGTGGATGTTTAAGTACAGACACTAGTGTTTTCAACCATCCATTCGATAGTCCAAAATATGTAGGATATATGTATGGAGAAAATGATGATACATTAGTAAATGCAAGAACAAATACAAATAACAGCACAATAAAAACAGCAATAGATAATTGGTATGCAAGTAACATGACATCATATACAAAATACCTAAGTACAACAGCTGTATATTGCAATGATAGAACAGAACAAACAGTAGGAACATATAACACAGGTAAAACAAGTTTCGACTATGCACCATATGCAAGAGTATATAAAAGTTATGCCCCTACATATGACTGTACAGAAGCAAGTGATGCATTCAGTGTAGATAATACAAGTGCAAAATTAACATACCCAATAGCATTAATGACAGGAGATGAAATAATGCGTGCTGGTGGAAAATATAATACAAGTTTAACTAGTCCATACGCATGGTATTATTTAAACAGCGCGAATGGTAGTATAACAGGCTATACCAGTTGGTGGCTGTTGTCTCCGGTCTCTTGGAGGATTAGCAGCAGGGACAGCAACGCTTACGTGCTCAGCGTGAGCAACTTCCCTAGCTACGGCTACTTTGAAGAAGCCAGCGTCAACTCCATCTTTGGTGTGCGTCCGTCAGTTTCTCTCAAATCTTGTACTCTATATAGTACAGGAAATGGGACGCCTGAAACACCATATGAAATAGTGGAAACTTCAAGTGGTTGCTAGACGATCCCATTAACTTAACTGTGTCTAACGATTAATTTACCAATATAATTACTATAAAGTAATCAAGGGGTTAAATGATAGTTTATATAATATGATACATTAGTAAAAAAGTCAACAAAAAATGAAATACTGAACTCATTAAGAATAAATATGTTTAATAATAAAAGAAAAAAGAACTCGTGAATTTTTACTCACGAGTTTTTAAATTGCTTACTGCATTCATAAGAGCAAGTTTTGCATAACTATATGTTAACCCACCTTGAATATATAAAGCATAAGGTTTTCTAAGAGGTGCATCACAAGACATTTCAATACTAGAACCTTGTGTAAAAGAAGGACTAGCCATTATAACTTTATCAGAGTATCCTGGCATTTCTCCAGGAGTAGGTAAGACTCCTGAATTAATTGGACCACTTTCTTGAATACTAGTTGCAAAATTAATTAAATTTTCTTCATTTTCTAAATAAAGTATTTCTACAATATCACATCTTTCTTGATTCCATTTAGGACTAACATTAAAATTAAGTCTATCCATTACTTTACTAATAAGTATAGAACTTTTTAAACTAGAATTAACTACACTAGGAGACAAATATAAACCCATTAAAAACATTCTATTAGATTCTATACTAGGTCCTACATCTTTACCTTCACCTGCTAAATATAATCTTTCACTAACTAATTTAATTAAATCTTTTTTACCAGTCACATAAGCCCCGTGAGTACATATTCCAGCCCCTAAATTCTTTATTAAAGACCCAACTATTATATCAGCCCCAACTTGAATAGGAGTTTTATCTTCTACAAACTCACAATAACAATTATCTACAAAAACTATAATATCTTTATTAATACTTTTAATTAATTTAATAACTTTTTCTAACTTATTAATAGATAAACTTTCTCTTAAAGAGTAACCTCTACTTCTTTGAATATAAACTAATTTTATACCATTCAAACTATTTTGAATTCTATCATAGTCAAAATCATTATCAACTAAATCAATTTCCCTATAACTAACCCCATAACTTTTAAGTGAACTATCATTTTCCTTTATACCTATAACTTCATGCATTGTATCATATGGTTCCCCACTTATTGATAAGAATACATCCCCAGGTCTCAAAAGACTACTTAAACTAATACTTAAAGCATGACTTCCACTAACAAATTCTCTTCTAACTAAAGAGTCTTCGCTTCCAAAAATATCACTATAAATACTTTCTATCTTATCTCTTCCAATATCATTATAACCATATCCATAAGTTCCATATAAGTCACTTTCATTTAAATTATTTTTATGAAATGCATCTAATACTTTCTTACTATTTATTAGTTCTTTTGTATCTAACTCTTCAAAAATACTTTTTAGTTCACTTTCACACTGATTAACTAATGAAATACTTTCTTCATTTATTTTTAACATACTTTCCCTCCATCAATTTTAATAACACTATCATTTATGTAACTAGCTTCTTCACTTGCTAAAAAATATACAAGATTAGCCACTTCCTCAGGACGTGCAAACCTTTTAAGTAATATTTTATTTATTTCTTTTTCTTTAAAACTAGGATTAATACTTTCATTCATAGGTGTATCTATCCATCCAGGACACACAGTATTAACTCTTACATAAGGACTATATATATTTGCAAAATTATGTCCCATATTTATAACACCAGCCTTAGATGCATCATAATCAATACTTTCTTTATAATATGAATCAATTCCATTATTACTACTAATATTAATTATAGAACCACTTTTTCTTTCAAACATATTTTTTCCAAAAACTTTACTCATTAAAAAAGTACCAAGTAAATTAACTGAAACTACTTTCATAAATTCATCTTTGCTTTTTAAATTAATATCATTATCAATACTAATTCCAGCATTATTTATAAGCACATCTAAGTATGTTACTTTGCTTTTTAATTCATTTATACTTTTTTCACTAGTAACATCTAATTTAAAACATTTACTATCAACTTTATAAGTATTAATTATATAATTATTAAATTCTATTGCTTCTTTTTCATGAGTGAAGTAAGTAATAATAGTATTCCATCCATTACTTGCAAACTTTTCTATAATACTTTTTCCAAGACCAGAACTTGATCCTGTTACTAATACAGTCTTTTCCATAAAATAAATCACTTCCAGAAAGTATTTTACCATATTTTCATCTATTTATGAACTAATTTAAAGAAAAATGGTTGAAAAAGTAAGAGTTTTATGGTATGATTTGACATGAGTTATATATTTATTATGTAACTAGATTAAGTGGAAGAGTTTTGGATTACTAAACCACTCGCGAAAATTAACTTGAATATTAAATTTTATAGGAGGTGTTTTTCGTGGCAAAGAAAGTTACTAAAGTTGTAAAAATTCAAATTCCTGCTGGAAAGGCTACACCAGCTCCACCAGTTGGTACAATATTTGGACCTCTAGGAATTAACTTACAAGAATTTTGTACAAAATACAACGATGCAACTAGAGACAAAATGGGAGATATAATCCCTTGTGAAGTTACTGTTTATGAAGATAGAACATTTGACTTCGTACTAAAAACTCCACCAGCTGCAAGTTTACTAATTAAAGTTGCTGGATTATCTAAAGGTGGCGTTAAAGGTGCTAATGAAATAGTTGCTACTATAACTAAAGATCAGTTAAAACAAGTTGCTGAAATTAAGTTACCAGACTTAAATACAAATGATTTAAATCAAGCTATGAAAATAGTTGCAGGTACTGCAAGAAATATGGGAATAGCTGTTAAAGGACTTAACGATACTGAACTTGAAAATCAAGCTGAAGAAGCAAAAGAGGCTGAAGCTGAAATGGCTAAATTAGATGCTGAATTTGCTGAAATGGAAGCTGAGGCTAAAGCAAATGCTGATAAAGAAGTTCCAGAAGTAGAAAGTACTGAACAAAAAGCAGAAACAGAAGAATAATAATTAAATAAAGTCGAGTAAGAAATAATCCAAATACCACATAAAGGAGGTAAAAATTATGAAACGTCATGGACGCTTATATGTGGAAGCTTCAAAAAGTGTAGATAAAGATAAACTTTATACACCAGAAGAAGCGGTTAAACTAGTAAAATCTCTTTCTAAAAGAAAATTTGACGAAACTGTCGAAATCGCTATGAACTTAAATATTGATACAACTAAAAGTGATCAACAAGTAAGAAGTTCATTTACATTACCAAATGGTACAGGTAAAACTAAGAAAATATTAGTTGTTACTAAAACTAAGGCTGACGAAGCAAAAGAAGCTGGAGCAGATTATGTTGGTGATGAAGACATGATCGAAAAAATTGTTAAAGAGAACTGGTTTGATTTTGATACAATGGTAGCAACACCTGAAATGATGGTTAGTTTAGGTAAAATAGGTAAAATCCTAGGACCTAAAGGTTTAATGCCAAACCCAAAAACAGGAACAGTTACTGTTAACATTAAAGACGCAATAGCAAACATTAGAAAAGGTATGGTAGAGTATAGAGCTGATTCTAATGGTAACGTACATGCTATAGTAGGTAAAGTTAGTTTTGATGAAGATAAATTAACTGAAAACTTAGTTGCTTTCATTAAAGAAGTAATTAAGAATAAACCTAGTGGAGTAAAAGGAACTTTTGTTAAGAACATAAGTATTTCTTCAACAATGGGACCTGGCGTAAAAATTGATTTAAATTTATTTAAATAAGGTATTTACAAAATTGGGTTTTTGTAGTAAAATACTTTACATGAGTTCGCCGTAGACAGTAGGTAACTAATAAATCCTACCGAGGAAAACTAAACTTTTAAAGAAGTTTTCCTTGTACGGAAAACTTTTTATTAATATTATGAGGAGGAAAAGAATGGCAAGCGAAAAGAATCTTAAACTAAAAAAAGACCTTGTAAGTGAAATTAATTCTAAGGTAGAAAATGCTAGTACTGTATTATTAGTAGACTATCAAGGAATGACTGTGTCAGAACTTAACGATCTTAGACAAAGTTTAAAAAACGCCGGTAGTGATTTAAAAGTATATAAAAATACTTTAGCATCACTTGCATTTAAAGATAATGGAATCAAATTAGATGATTACATGACTGGTCCTAATGCTTACATTTTTAGTAAAGACATCATCGAACCTATTAAAATAGTTAGTGAAGTAGCTAAGAAAAATGAAAACTTAACTATCAAAGCTGGTTACATTAATGGTGAATTTGTTGATACTAAAGTTATTGGTGAATATGCAAGTATTCCAAGTTATGAAGGACTTCTTACAATGTTTGCTGGTGGCTTAATTGAACACGTAAGAAACTTAAGTATTGCACTTAACTTATATGCCGAAAAATTAGAGAATGGAGGAAATGAATAATGGCAAAAATTGAAAACAAAGATATTATCGAAGCAATTAAAGAAAAAACTATTCTTGAAGTTAAAGAATTAGTTGATATGATGAAAGAAGAATTTGGAGTTGATCCAAGTGCTGTAGCAGTTGCTGCTGCTCCAGTTCAAGCTGAAGACGAAGGAGATGTAACTAAGACAGTTGTTTTAACTAATGCTGGTGGACAAAAATTACAAGTAATCAAATTAGTTAGAGAAATTACTGGATTAGGATTAAAAGAAGCTAAAGACTTAGCTGACAATGGTGGTAATATTAAAGAAAACGTTTCTATGGATGAAGCTAATGATTTAAAAGCTAAATTTGAAGAAGCTGGCGCTACTATTGAATTAAAGTAAGTAATTAAAATAGCCTTTTACTTAAAAGGCTTTTTTGCGTATATATAAAGTGGAAAATATAAAAAATAGAATACTTAATAATTATTTAAGTTTTGATGGAAAGAAAAGAAGACTTAAAAAAATATTAAAGTAATGAAAGGAGTATGTTATGGAACATTATTTTACAAATAACGAAAATTTAAAAAGTGAATTTAGGAGTGTGAAGTATGTTTATAACGATACTCCTTTTACATTTACTAGTGATTTAGGAGTATTTTCTAAAGATAAAGTTGACTATGGTAGTAAATGCCTTTTAGAAATAATTCTAAATAAAGAAAGTAAAAACAAAAAAATACTTGATGTAGGATGTGGATATGGCTTTATTGGGATAGTTTTAAGTAAAATATTAGATAGTGAAGTTGATATGATAGATGTTAACAAAAGAGCAGTTCATTTATCAAACATGAACATTAAAAGTAATGAAGTAAATGCTAAGTCTTTTATAAGTGATGCATACATATCAATTACAAAAAAATATGATGTAATTGTTACAAATCCACCGATAAGGGCAGGTAAAGATAAAGTTTTAGAAATACTTATTAATGCAAAAGACCATTTAACAGAAGATGGAACACTTTACTATGTAATAAGAAAAGATCAAGGTGCTAAAAGTATTACTAAAACACTTGATAATTACTATAAAACTGAACTGTTAGATAAAAATAAAGGTTTCTACATCTATAGTGCGAAAAAACTTTAAGAAATTAACTTTAGGTAGTTGACTTCTTTACAAAAATCAAGTAAAATTATATATTGCGATACATGTAGTTTCTTGACTGAATGTGTTTTAAATCTAAGGGATTGGGGTGACTAATTTTGGCTTATAAAGTTGAAAAATTCGGTACAAAGAGAGAAAGAAGAAATTTCTCAAAATTAAGAAACAAATTTGAACTTTCAAACTTGCTTGAAATTCAAAAAGATTCGTTTCAAAAATTTTTGGATGAAGGGATAAAAGAGGTATTTGATGACATTTTTCCAGTGGAGAGTTTCAGTGGAAGTTTATCGCTTGAATTTGGTGATTATACTTTAGAACCTCCTAGATACAGTGTAACTGAATCAAAAGAAAGACGTGTTACTTATGCTGCACCATTAAAAGTAAAAGCAAGATTATTTATTAATGAAACAGGTGAAGTAAAAGAACAAGAAGTTTTTTTAGGTGACATTCCACTAATGACAGAAAATGCAAGTTTCATTGTTAACGGAGTTGAAAGAGTTATAAACTGTCAACTTGTTCGTTCTCCATCTATTTATTTCAAACGTGAAATAGATAAAAATGGAAGAAACATAATTACTAACGAGGTAATTCCAAGTAAAGGTACATGGTTAGAGTATGAACTTGATGCTAGAAATATTTTCTATGTAAGAATAGATAGAACAAGAAAAGTAACTATCACAACTTTCTTGCGTGCATTAGGTTTATCAAGTGACGATGATATTCTAAAAGTATTCGGTGAAGACGAAATCCTTGTTAATACTTTAGAAAAAGACTCAACTAAGAATACTGATGAAGCATTAATTGAAATTTATGAAAAATTAAGACCAGGTGAACCTGCAACACTTGATTCTTCTAAGAACCAATTAATTACTAGATTCTTTGATAAATTTAGATATGATTTAGCAAAAGTAGGTAGATACAAATTTAATAGAAAATTAAATGTAATGGATAGACTACTTAATAATCGTATTGGTGAAGATATAGTAGTAGATGGTGTTACATACATCAAAAAAGGTGAAGTTGTAACTAAAGAAAAATTAGAAGAATTAAAACCTATCTTTGAAAATGGTTATGGTGTTCATGAAGTTAAAATTAATGAAGAACTAGATACATATAATAAAGTACAAGAAGTACTTGTGTATGCTAACGATGGAAGTGATAAATTACTTAAAGTTATAGGTAATGATCAAAGTATTGATACCAAACGTTTAACAATAAGTGATATATATGCTTCAGTTTCATACTATATTAATTTACATTATGGAGTAGGAAATTATGATGAAATAGACCACTTAGCTAATAGACGTGTTAGACAAGGTGGAGAATTAATACAAAACCAATTTAGAGTTGGTATTGCTAGAATGGAAAGAGTTATTCGTGAAAGAATGACTACACAAGATATTGATACAGTAACTCCTAAAACATTAATTAATATTAGACCAGTTACTGCTGCATTAAAAGAATTCTTTGGAAGCAGCCAATTATCTAAATTCATGGATCAAATAAATCCACTAGCAGAATTATATGATAAACGTAAACTAAGTGCTCTAGGACCTGGTGGTTTATCAAGAGATCGTGCAGGAATGGAAGTTCGTGACGTAAACTCTAGTCACTATGGTAGAATTTGTCCAGTAGAAACTCCAGAAGGACAAAATATTGGACTTATTACAAGTTTAGCAGGATATGCAAAACTAAATGAATATGGTTTCATAATGACACCTTATAGAAAAGTAGTAAATGGAGTACTTACAGATGAAATAGTTTACATGACTGCAGATGAAGAAGAAAGTTATTATATTTGTCCAGCAACAATTAAAGTTGGAGAAAATAATGCTATCACTGAAGATAATGTTCCAGTTAGATTTAATAGAGATAACTTAGTTGTTTCTAAAGATAAAGTAGACTTTAGTGATGTAAGTCCTAGTCAAATAGTATCAATTACAACAAGTTGTATACCATTCTTGGAACACGATGATGCTAACCGTGCACTAATGGGTGCTAACATGCAGCGTCAAGCAGTACCTCTAATGAAAACAGAAGCACCAATTGTTGCAACAGGTGTTGAATACTATGCAGCAAATGATTCAAGTGCAGTAGTTAAAACTAAAATAGATGGTGTAGTAGACTATGTTGATGCTAAAAGAATAGTAGTAAAAAATAGTAAAGAAAAAGCAGAATATCAATTAATGACATTTGAAAGAAGTAATGCTGAAACTTGTTATACTCAAAGACCAATAGTTCATGTGGGTGATAAGGTTAAAGCAGGAGACATAATAGCAGATGGACCTAGTACAAATGATGGAGAAATGTCTTTAGGTAAAAACTTAACAGTAGCATTTATGACTTATAATGGTTATAACTATGAAGATGCTGTTATCTTAAACGAGAGAATAGTAAAAGATGATGTATTAACAAGTGTACATGTTGAAATGCTAGAAGTAGAAGCAAGAGATACAAAACTTGGACCAGAAGAGTTTACAAGAGATATTCCAAACGTAAGTGAAGAAGCACGAAAGAACTTAGACAAAGAAGGTATTATAAGAATTGGTACTGAAGTCAAAGAAAATGATATTCTAGTTGGTAAAATAACTCCAAAAGGTGTTCAAGAATTAACTAGTGAAGAAAAATTATTACATGCAATATTTGGTGAAAAAACTCGTGAAGTAAGAGATACTTCTTTAAGAGTACCACATGGTTCTAGCGGTATAGTACACGATGTACAAGTATTCACAAAAGATAATTCTGATGAGTTACCTGCAGGTGTAATTAAAATTATAAGAATATACTTAATAAAGAAAAGAAAAATGCAAGTCGGAGACAAGATGAGTGGACGTCATGGTAACAAGGGTGTAGTAAGTTTAGTATTACCAGAAGAAGATATGCCTTACTTACCAGATGGTAGAACAGTAGATGTTATATTAAACCCATTAGGTGTTCCATCTCGTATGAATCTAGGACAAATATTAGAAGTTCACTTAGGTATGGCTGCCAAAACATTAGGTGTACATATTGCAACTCCAGTATTTGATAGTGCAACTGAACAAGATATAGTTGATATGACTAAAGAAGCAGGACTAGACCCTGACTATAAGACTTGGTTATATGATGGACGTACTGGTGAAAAATTCCATAAACGTGTAAATGTCGGAGTCATGTACATGATTAAACTTAACCACATGGTTGATGATAAGATGCATGCAAGAAGCACTGGACCTTATAGTTTAGTAACACAACAACCTCTAGGTGGTAAAGCACAATTTGGTGGTCAAAGATTTGGTGAAATGGAAGTTTGGGCATTATATGCATATGGTGCTGCTCATATCTTACAAGAAGTTCTAACAATTAAATCAGATGACGTAGTAGGACGTGTTAAAGTTTATGAACAACTTGTAAAAGGTAAACCAGTAGATCAAGCAGGAGTTCCAGAATCATTTAGAGTATTAATTAAAGAATTCCAAGCATTAGGTCTAGACATTAGTGTATTAACTAAAGATGGACTAAAAGATTTAAGAGAACTTGAAAGTGCTGAAGAAAGTGATGATGCTCCAGTATCAATAGAAGAAATTGATACAAATAGTAAAGAAGATTTCACAAGTGACTTTGATAAAGAAGACGAAGAAGATGAAGAAGACTTCAATTTAGATGATGAAGAAAGTGATGACTTTGAACTTGATGATATGGAACTAGATGATGAAGAAGATATGGAGGGTGAATAATTATGATGGATGTTAATATGTTTGAAGGAATTAGAATTGGTATAGCTAGTCCTGATAAAATACGTTCATGGAGTTATGGAGAAGTTAAAAAGCCCGAAACTATTAACTATAGAACACTTCGTCCTGAAAGAGATGGATTATTCTGTGAAAAAATTTTTGGACCAACAAAAGACTTTGAATGTGCTTGTGGTAAATATAAAAGATTAAGATATAAAAATGTAGTATGTGATAGATGTGGAGTTGAAGTTACTCGTTCTAACGTAAGACGTGAAAGAATGGGACATATTGAACTTGCAACTCCAGTTGCACACATCTGGTATACTAAAGGAGTTCCTCCTAAAATAGGATTAGTACTAGATAAAAGTCCAAGAGATATAGAAGAAGTAATATACTTCGTTAGTTATATAGTACTTGACCCAGGTAAGGCTCCACTTGAGAAAAAACAAATCTTAAGTGATAAAGAATACCGTGCATATTATGAAAAATATGGTAACTCATTTAAAGTAGGAATGGGTGCAGAAGCAATTAAAACTTTACTTTGTGAAGTAGATCTTGAAAAAGAAAGAGAAACTTTAAAGAAAGAAATAGATTCAAGTGTTGGACAAAAGAAATTAAGACTTGTTAAAAGACTTGACTGTATAGAAAGTTTCATCGAAAGTGGTAACCGTCCAGAATGGATGATACTAGATGTACTTCCAGTATTACCTCCAGAATTAAGACCTATGTTACAACTTCCTGGTGGAAGATTTACAACAAGTGACTTAAATGACTTATATAGAAGAATTATAAATAGAAATAATCGTTTAAAGAAATTACTTGAACTAGGTGCACCTACAATAATCGTACAAAATGAAAAACGTATGTTACAAGAAGCAGTTGATGCATTAATAGATAATGGTAGACGTGGAAGAAGTGTAAGTGGCGTAGGAAATCGTCCATTAAAAAGTTTAAGTTCTATGCTAAAAGGTAAACAAGGAAGATTTAGACAAAACTTACTTGGTAAACGTGTAGACTATTCAGGCCGTAGCGTTATCGCTGTTGGACCAACTCTAAAAATGTATGAATGCGGTGTACCAAAAGAAATGGCTCTAGAACTATTTAAACCACATGTTATTCATGAAATAGTTGAAAGAGAACTTGCTCACAACATAAAAGGTGCTAAAAAATTAATTGATGCACAAGATGAAAGAATTTGGGATATTGTTGAAGATGTAATTCACGAACATCCAGTAATGTTAAATCGTGCACCTACACTTCACAGATTAGGTATTCAAGCATTTGAACCTAAATTAGTTGGTGGTAAAGCCATGAGACTACATCCTCTAGTATGTACAGCATTCAACGCTGACTTCGATGGAGACCAAATGGCTATACACGTTCCACTTAGTGAAGAAAGCCAAGCAGAAGCAAGACTATTAATGCTAGGTGCAAACAATATCTTATCACCAAAAGATGGAAGTCCAATTGTTACTCCAGGACAAGATATGGTATTAGGTAACTATTACTTAACTCTTGAAATTGCTGGACTTGAACATGAAGGTAAAGCATACAAAAATTCTAACGAAGCCTTAATGGATTATGAAAGAAGAAATATAACTTTACATACAAGAATATGTATTCCTGCTAAAAGTTTTAAACATAAAGTATGGACAGATGAAAATACTGAAAAATATTTAGTAACTACACCTGGTAAAATTATATTTAATGAAATACTTCCAGATGCATTTCCTTATGTAAATGAAGCAACAAAAGAAAACTTTGAAGGATTAACACCTGATAAATACTTCCTAGAAAAAGGAACTGATTTAGTTAATGCTGTTAAAGATATGCCAGTTGTAAAAGGATTTGTAAAGAAGGACTTAGAAAACTTAATTGCGCAAATATTTAAGAGATTTAAAACAACTGAAACAAGTATATTCCTAGATAAGTTAAAGAATCAAGGATTTAAATATAGTACTTTATCTGGTATAACATTTAGTTTAAGTGATATTCCAGTATCAGATTACAAAGAAAAGATTATAAGCGAAACACAAGATACAGTAAATAAAGTAAATAAACAATTTAATCGTGGATTAATAACTGATGAAGAAAGACATAGAAAAGTAGTTGATTTATGGCTTGCTGCTACTAAAGATGTACAAAAAGCCGTAATGGATGAAATGGATAGAGAAAAAGATAGTAACCCACTAGCAATGATATTTACATCTAAAGCTCGTGGTAATGCTTCTCAATTAGGACAACTTAGTGGTATGCGTGGTATAATGGCTAAACCAGATGGTGAAGAAGTAGAAATTCCTATTACTGCATCATTTAAAGAAGGTCTAGATGTTCAAGAGTTCTTCTTAAGTTCTCACGGATCACGTAAAGGTACAGCAGATACAGCACTTAAAACAGCTGATGCTGGTTACTTAACACGTAGACTTGTTGATGTTGTACAAGACCTAATAATAAAAGAAGAAGACTGTGGTACTATTCAAGGACTTGAAGTTAGTGCATTTGTAGATGACAAGTCTGGTAGTGTACTAGAAAGTTTTGAAGAAAGAATAGTAGGAAGATTCACAAATCAAAAAGTAATAAATCCTGAAACTAAAGAATTGATTGTAGATAAAGGAGAATTAATTACTGAACAAATAGCGAAAAAGATTATTAAAGCTGGAATTGAAAAGATAGAAATAAGAAGTGTCTTAACATGTAAGACAGTTAATGGATTATGTCAAAAATGTTATGGTAGAAACCTTGCAACTGGTAATGTAGTTGAAGTAGGTGAAGCAGTAGGTATTATGGCTGCACAAAGTATTGGTGAACCTGGTACACAACTTACAATGCGTACATTCCATACTGGTGGTGTTGCAGGAGCAGATGATATAACTCAAGGTCTTCCTCGTGTAGAAGAATTATTTGAAGCAAGAATTCCAAAAGCTAAAGCTACTATTGCTGAAATAAGTGGTAAAGTAACTAAAATTCAAGAAGAAAAAGGTAAATACAAGATTTACATTACAAATGATGTTGAAGTTAGAGAACATGTAACACTTTATAATGCTAAATTAAGAGTAGAAAAAGGTCAAACTGTTGAAGCAGGTCAACCATTAACTGAAGGAAGTATAAGTCCTAAAGAGTTACTTGCTGTAACAGATCCAACTACTGTTCAAGAATATATCTTAAGAGAAGTTCAAAAAGTTTATAAATCACAAGGTGTTGATGTTTCAGATAAACATATAGAAACTGTTGTAAAACGTATGATTAGTAAAATTCGTATTGTTGATGCTGGAGACACAGACTTTGTTGAAGGTACAAGTGTATCTCTAAGAGAATTTGGTGAAAGAAATAAACCATATATCTTAGAAGGTAAAATACCTGCAACTGGTAAGGCTGTAATGTTAGGTATAACAAAAGCAAGTCTAGAAACAGATTCATTCCTAAGTGCTGCATCATTCCAAGAAACAACAAGAATATTAACAGATGCTGCAGTAAGAGGTAAAATTGATCACTTAAGTGGATTAAAAGAAAATGTTATCTTAGGTAAACTAATACCTGCAGGAACTGGTGCTAAACAATATAGAGACATCGAACTAGAACTTCAAAAAGAATTCTTAAGTGATGATCCAACTGAAGCTTTAGAAGAAACATTTATGGCTGAAACAGAAAATAAGACTGATGAAGTAATAGATGAAGTTAACGAAGAAGCTAAAGAAGAAATACTAAGTGAAGAAGAGTAAAATCTTCTTCATTTTTAAATTAGCAATTTTATATTGAATTATTAATTATTTCTTGATACAATATATACATGAAGAGATTCTTCATAAAATAAAAAGGAACATTCATTGATTGAATGTCTACCTTTTCAATTATAGGTTGACATTTATCTGTACTTGATATGAACCCCATTTCTTGGACAAAAGAGAAATGAGGTTTTATTATGAAAAAATTAAAATTAGAAGTAAAAAAACAAATATATCAAGAATACTCTGATGGTGTGTCAATTCAGAGTTTATCTAGGAAATATAACATAAACTTTTCAAATTTAAGGTATATGTTAAAATTAATTGAAATATATGGTTGGAACAGCTATATTGAAAACAAAGAATATCCTATAGGATTAAAGAAAGAATTGATTAATAAAGTATTAAATAAAGAAGATTCTTTATTTAATATCGCATTAAGTGGAGGACTTAAAAGTAGAACATTATTGCATGGATGGGTTTCAAATTATATAAAAAATGGTTATAATATAGTTGAGCGAAAGAGAGGTCGTAAAACTATGCCAAAAGTATCAAAGAAAAGGTCAAAAGAAACAATAGAAGAAGAAAACAAAAGGTTACGGGAAGAAAATCTATATTTAAAATCGGAGCTAGAATACTCAAAAAAATTGAGAGCCGTTGTTCAAGCAAGGAAGAATCAACAACAGAAGAAAAAGTAAAAGTTGTGAGTGAACTACGGCTAAAATATAATTTAAAGATTCTTCTAAAAATTTCAAAATTAGCTAAATCAGTATACTACTATACACTAGCTAAAGAAAATAAAGATGACAAAAATAAAGAAATAATAGAAAAAATTAGAGAAATATTTATTAATAATAAAGAAAGGTATGGTTATCGCAGAATTACATTAGAATTAAAAAATCAAAATTATAATGTTAACCACAAGAAAGTATATAGAATAATGGTGAAATTAGGATTAAAGCCATTAAAAAGAAACAAAAGAAAATATTCATCATATAAAGGAACTGTAGGTAAAATTGCAGATAACCTAATCAAAAGAAATTTTACTGCAAATAATCCAAATGAAAAATGGTATACCGATGTTACAGAATTTAATTTAAGAGGAGAAAAATGTTATCTATCTCCTATACTAGATGGGTTTAACGGAGAAATTATATCTTATAACACCTCAAAATCACCTAATCTAGCACAAATAGATGATATGCTTAATAAAGCATTTAAAAAAGTAGGAAACCTGGAAGGATTGATATTTCATTCTGATCAAGGTTGGCAATATCAACATCAACCATATCAACAAAGACTAAAAAACAATGGTATAAAACAGAGTATGTCAAGAAAAGGAAATAGTATGGATAATGGGATGATGGAAAACTTCTTTGGATTATTAAAAACTGAAATGTTTTATGACCAAGAAAACTGTTATGAAACATTAGATGATTTAATAAAAGCTATTGATGACTATATTTATTATTATAATTATGATAGAATAAAAGAGAAATTAAAAGGATTGTCACCTGTTAATTACAGATTACAATCCAGTAGTATTTAATTAAATAAACTGTCCAACTTTTGGGGTTCAGTTCAACTTTAACAGATAGATGTTTTTTTTCTTTTTAAAAAAAGATAACCAAAATACTTGTAAAAATAATCAATATTTGATAAAATTAATCTAGTTAAGGTAGAAGGAAAGTGATAGATATGACTAATCTAAATGTTAATGAAATAAGTTATATTTCTTCATCTTTAGTACAAAATAAAATACTGGGGAGATATTATCTTCTAACTAACTTAAAAGTAAATAGTTTTTTGCATGAAATAAAATGGATAGAATCATTCTACCCATTTTTTGTTATGTAATGAAAGGAGTTCATGTTTATGCAGAAAAAACAAACAATATTAGTAGTTGCTAGTTTACTAGTAGTAGTACTAAGTGTATCACTAGCATATTTTACAGCACAAATAATAGGAGAAGGGAAGAATATTTCAGTAAGTAGTGCTGACTTGAAAATAGTATTTACTGATACAGATGGTAATATTGAAGGAAGTAATATAACACCAGGATGGAGTAATAGTAAAACTTTTACAGTTAAAAACGATTCAAATGGTACATATAAGTATGATATAATTATAAAAGATTTAATAAATACTTTTAAAACATATAAATACTTACAATATAAGATAACTAGTACAGATGGTGGATACAATATGACAGATTACTCTTATTTACCAAAA
>CDZI01059801.1_pt1 | contig 17023 bp, 28 predicted proteins | sample 554811 | NCBI WGS metagenome assembly CDZI01 (sample SAMEA3182110, study PRJEB8094) | gut metagenome | biome: human; feature: gut; material: Stool; isolation source: human stools | place: Canada | collected 2013-04-23
CATGAAATCTATAAAATATTTGTTGAGTTACTGAATGAGAGAGGATGTCCACCGAATATTGACAGTGTCACCCAGCGGAAGAAGTTCATCTTCATTATCCTGTACCTGTTTTCTCCCAGTACGTTAGCCGGTGGGAAGATGATAGCAGGGTTAAGACCGGAATTGGCAAATGTTCTCGGAATCCAATCAGAATGTACAATTTCTGACAATTGTTCAGATATCGTGTTTCTCTATCAGAATTATGGGGTTTTCAGAGGGGATATAGAGTATCTTTACACCGAAATCGTAAATCGGTTAAGAATCAAAGGGCTAATCAATTCAATTAATGAGCCATGACTTAATGCTCCGGCTTTTATTGTTTACGAATAACACGAATTGTTAAAAGTAACAAATACGTTGCATTTTTCTTTGCCTACATTCGTTTTATAGTAACAAATATGTTACCTTTGTGGTGTCAATTAAATGTTCTTTGATTTTATGAAGTATTCAGAGTTTTACAAATTGATTGAATCAGCAGGCTGGACAATCAAAAAGGGGAAGAATCATTATAAATATGTTCATCCCGACTTTGACTACTTTATCCCTGTCGGCAGGCATCCGGCAAAAGAGATACCAAACGGTACTCTTGACAGCATGATGAAAAAGGCTGGGTTAAAGAAGTAAAAGGACTGCACCCACTTCGGTGGGTGCTTTAATTGACGAATTTAAAATGCACGATTATGAAAAAGATTAAGGCAATTATCGAAAAGGCGAATGACGGAGGAATTTCCATCTATTCGGAGGATGTAAACGGTGCTTATGGCTACGGGCTTACGGAGCAGGAAGCCAAGAATGATTTTATGTCCATACTTGAGGAACAAGCTGAGTTTTATAATGAAAAGCACGGGGAGTTTCCTGCATGGCATCGGTCGGGGTATTCCGTGGAGTATGTGTATGACTTGAGCGGATTCTTCGAGGCGTTCCCTTTCATCAATGCCAGCAAGTTTGCCAAGGAGATTGGTATGAACGAATCAGTCATGCGGAAATATAAAGGGAAGATTGTTACCGCTTCCGACAAGCAAAGAGCTATCATCCAATCAAGATACAACGACATTCTTAAAAGAATGAAAGCTGTCAGATTTTGATATTCCAGCCGTGAGGCTCTGATATAAAACAAAGAATTAATTGACAACAGAAGGCGCACCAAAACGATGCGCCTTTGTTTATCGTTATTTTATTTTATGTGAAAATGTAAATGCCAGTTTCATTTCAGACTTGTTGGCTTTATCTATTTGCTTGTTAATATCCTTTACGCAAGAATTATATTGTTCTTCATGTGCGCTTGGATTGTATGGACTTGCTTCTGCTTGATATTCTAAAGTATCATATTTTGCAGTTACGATAAGTTTCTTTCCCATGATTTTATTCTCCTTTCTTTATGATTGGTTTCTTTTTTCGCTCTAACTCCCCCCTCCTTATAATGCAGATTGCATTCTCATAAGGTTCTTCCGTCTTTTGCCAGTAGTTCAGAAGTGACTGCCGGGCAATTCCGAGTTCTTGGTTTGAAAATACATCATAGATGGCAGCAGGTGAAGCAAAGTATCTATGCTTACCTGTCGCTTTCATTTCTACGTGTATAACTCTTCTTTTATCTTCCTTCTCCATGGTGCAAATATACTTATATAATTAGTATATGTTACGTAAAATAATATATTTATATTTTATTAACTATATAAATAGTATTATTTGTTACACAATATACTATCTTTGCATCATCAGAAACGAAGTAATAACAATTAAAACATATAAGATATGAAGACTTTAACAAGCGATTGCAGAAAAGAGATTAAAGATGCAATGAAGCAGGTAAGAGAAGCCTTGAAGCAGATTGAAGAAGCTGAAAAGCTGCAAGAGGTTGTAAGAAACAACAGAGAGTATGACAAGGCTAAGAAAGATGCTCAAGATGCTTCTATCAGCATGATGTCAGCTCTTGAAGAAGCTGTGAGATTGGCTTCTGCAATAGGTTGCGCTCACAACCTGTACGACATTCACAAGTACCACAAGGTTGTAGAACTTGATTTAAGAGATTCACATAAGTAAGTTTAACCGGTGGGGCGAAAGCCCTGCGCAATAATAGAAAATTATGAGTAGATTAGATACATTAAAGGCATCTTTAGCCAAGAAAGAAGAAAAGTTTAATAGAATGCTTGATACCCATATAAAAGACGTAAAGAGTGCCAATGGGCAGCCTCTGAATGATAAGAGAAACGGTTATGCTACAATGAATCGTTGGGACAAGCAAAACAATGCTCTATTGAACCAGCAAAAAGAAATAGAGAAGACTAAAAACGCAATCGAATACGAAGAAAGCAAGCAAAAGAACATTCTAAACCATAGGGGGACAATGCCGGATGAAATTTCAATTCTTATTGAAGACGGCACTTTGAAGCAATGGGGTAAACATCCTCATATTATGTTTGTCGATGGTGTTGATAAGGCTCGAATAATATGGGATAACAAGAAGAAAGTTGTTATGCACAAGTTTGCAAGTTCTATTACGGATGCGGATCAAAGAAAAAAGTTTGCGCAGATTTATAATTCGCTTCATACGGCTATTAATTTGAAGAAGTAGTTTAACCAGGTAGTCTTCGGGCTACCACAATACACACGATTATGAAGAGATTTAGAATAAGTGCATACGGCAAAAGTTGCTTGTTGGTAGGCAATGAAAATTGGGTTGCAATACAGCAGATGGATTCGTGTTACAATGAATTGGCATACCCCTACGATGGCAGCATAGATGATGCTATTGAAGAGCATCGGCAGCAGTTTGAGAGTGAAGAAATTGATTATATCATCGAAGAAATATAAGTTATGAGAACAAGAATATCAATATCAGACTTTGAGTTTAGAGTATCAGGTTACGGACACTACAGAGTGACTTACACCAGCCCTACAACTGGCAAGCAGTGGTCAACGGTCATTAACGACATGACGATAATTGACGCTACCAAGAACAGCGACAACCCCAAGAGAAAGGATTTAGAGAGTTTGAAATGGATTTGTAAAAATAAGTAATACACACGGTTATGAGAACATATTTTGCACAAGTGAAAACAAGATATAGCGCAATTAGAGAGTGCCCGTTTACGCCTTCAAATGTCGCTAAAGTTTGCGGTGGTTTTATTTGTTTTGAATCACCAGAAGATTATCGAATTTGGAAAAATCAAAAGTAAATAGCTTATGAACTCAACGAAAATACCAAACAATACTAAGATAGTGCTTGAAATGACAGCCTTTGATGCTAAGTTTATCTTACCCGCATTACAAAAGCAATACTACCAGAAAGCGACTTGGGGCATTACTAATCCGGGTGAATATCCACCGAACTATTGGTATGTGCCCAAATCGAAAGAAGCAAAACAATTGCTATCAACAATAAAGTATATTGAGAAGCAATTAAAAGAACAAGGTTTATGAACTCAATTAACAGCAAAAGAAGTTGCGGCGTATGCCAATCCGGTAAGCCTACCTTAGAGGCGTGCATAGAAAGACGTGATAAATGGATTAGTTCACGACAATAAACCGATTGTCGTGTATAACGATTGAAGATATTTCGTTATCTTTGGTCGTGGTTGTACCTTTGGGGTATAACCTTTTATGGTATAAAATTTATAACGATATAGTAATATGAAGATTAGTTACAATGGGCAAGAGATAGAGGCGTATTCGCTTGTAATGACAAAAGAAAATGCCTTGGCTATTTTAAATGGCAAAAAAGACATAGAAACACGTATGCTTAGTGCAAAATACGAAAAAATGTTCACGGATTTTGCGCAAGTTGATGAGAATGAGAAATTAAGAAAATCGGGGCATGAAGATGAATGCAAGCCTATCTTGAGAACGGATATAGAAGCTATCCACTTCTATAGCACCGGCGCATCATGGACACTTGATGTCGCCATTGATGAAATTGGTATAGGTGAAGTAACAGAAGAAGGTATAAAATTCATGCACGATGAATTTGATTTTCACGATTTTGATGAACAATTAAAAGAGTTCAAGAAGAATCCACCGAAAGAGCTACCATTATTTTACTATTTACATATTTGTGAAATCATAAGTCATTCAGGTTTGAAATAATATAAGCCATTTCGGTGGCTTTGTTTGCTGGTAAAAAGATTGTTTAATTTAAAAATTAAGATTATGTCAGAAACGTATGCAACGGATGCAAGTGGTCGAAAGTATCGTACTCGAAAAGATTATGAAGCAGGTCGTTTTCAGTCTATCGGTAGAAATGCAGCTCAAAGAGCAAGAATTAACCGCCGTATAGGAGGTAGAATTGTCTAATGAAGAAAGCGATAGATATAATTAAAGCTGTCGCAAAGAAGACTGACAGGGTTATATTGTTCCACTCGGCATCGGGCAAGGACAGCATAGCCCTTTTAGACCTAATATCACCTTATTTCAAAGAGATCGTTTGCGTCTATATGTATGTCGTTAAAGACTTATCTCATATTAATCGGTATATAAATTACGCTTGTAAGAAGTACCCTAATATGAAATATATTCAAATTCCACACTTCGCTCTTTATTCATACAGGCGCATTGGATATATGGGATGTGTCAAAAATGAGAAGCAAAAGTTGTACAATATGGCTCAACTTACCGATATAGTAAGGGAGAAATATAATATTGAATGGGCTTTCTTTGGTTTCAAGCAATCTGATTCGATGAATCGACGTTTAATGTTACGCACATACGATATGAATGGAATCAATGAAGCACAAAAGAAGTGCTATCCATTATCGGAATATCGGAATAAAGATGTATTGGAGTACATTAGTCGAAAAAGTCTAATCAACCCTGAATCATACGGAGGAAAACATCAGTCATCTGGTACTGACATAACGGATATTAATTACTTGTTATTTCTTCGTTCTAAATATCCATGTGATTTAAAAAAAGTTATAAATGAATACCCATTGGTAGAACGGAAATTATTTGAATATGACTATGAAAGAGCTAAAACAAAGTGAAACAAGGGTTATAAAACGATCCCAAATAAACCTTAATCCGATTAATCCTAAAAGGCATTCGGACGAGAAGGTAAAACTGCAAAAGAAAAATTTGCAGAAAGTTGGTTTTCTCGGTGGTATTGTATGGAATGAGGAATCAGGAAATCTGATTGACGGGCATCGGAGAATTAAAGCAATGGATTTGCATTACAAATATGATGGTACTCCAAGCACTGATTATGACGTAAAGGTAGAGGTTGTGAATTTAGATGATAAATCTGAAAAGGAACAGCTTACATATATGGCAGTAGGGAACACAAAGCCTGATATAGACCTTATAGCTGGTTATATCTCTGATATAGATTATACGGATGTTGGATTGGATATTGGAGAACTCAACGATATTCTTTCTATAAATACAGCTATTCCTCCTTTGTCTGATTCTTTGGATGATTTATTATCCTCTGTATCATCGTTTGATGAAATAGAAACTCAGCCTACGGATGAAAAAACATACGAGGAGAAAAAAGATCGCATGAAAGCTGTTAAGCAGCAAGTGAGAGATTCGGCAATAGAAAGACAACAAAACGAGGAGGCGTATATAATGCTGTCGTTTTCTTCTTATGAAGCTAAGGAAGATTTTTGCGACTTGCTTGGTATTAGTACAGATGACAAGTTCGCTAAAGGAGAAGATGTATTGAAAATGATTAAGTGACGAAAGTAACAGATACGTGCGCCCGTGTGCAAGAATATGGGAAAGAAACCAAAAATAGAAGATTTTAGGAAGATTCTCCGTAAATCCGGTGGGAATCTGACTAAGGTGGCCGCTATTTTCAAAGTGGCTCGGAAAACTATATACCAATGGGCGAAAGACGATGTGGAGTTTAAGGATGCTATATCGGATGAGCGTGTGGCTTTAGTTGACGAATGCTTGGTTTCTGCCCGTGTCCTAGCATTGGGTATTCCCGAAAAGGATGAAAAAGGAGATTTTATTGGTTGGCGTGAACGTCCAGATGGTTATATGATTCGTTATTTGCTTTCTACATTAGGAAGAAAAGAAGGGTTTGGTGAAGAGTCGGAAGACGCTGATATTCCAACCGACATAGACCACGGAATCAGTATTGATTCCTGGATTAAAGACAAGTTGAAATGATAGTTCCCCAAGATATATATCATCCGTTATACACCGACAATGAGAAGTTTATTATTCTCATCACCGGTGGCCGTGGGTGTGAGGCACCTACGCAAGAAATTATAATGTCTGATTTGACAATAAAGCAAATTAAAGATATTAAAGTTGGAGATTGTGTTATGGGCGACGATGGCACACCCCGCAATGTCCTTGCTACGATGAAAGGCAGGAGCGAAATGTTCCGTGTCAGACAAACAAGTGCAGAAGATTACTTTGTAAATGATGCGCATATCCTCAGTTTAAAGAAAAGTCAAGTTTCTATAAATGAGGGAAGATACATTGACTTTGAAGAATATACGGATATGCGTATTACAGACTATTTGGATCGCAGCAATCGTTTTAAGGAACATTTTAGAGGGTATAAGACAAATTCAATACCCTATAAAGAGAGTCCCGTTGAATTAGAGCCTTATTTACTTGGCTTATGGTTGGGTGATGGGACAAGCATATATCCGCAAATAACAACTCCTGATATAGAAATTGAACGGTATCTTAATGAGTATGCGGAAAATCACAATTTGCATCTTTCAATCAACGGAGTAAGAGGTAAGGCAAAGACATTTCGACTTGCTAAAAACGGTGGACTGACGAATCCTATAATGGATATTTTGCGCCACTACGATTTGATTGGGAATAAACATGTTCCACAAGTATACATATCAAATAGTGAAAAAGTACGTCTTGAATTACTTGCAGGATTACTTGATACCGATGGAACGATGTATCGTAATGGATATGAAATCACGCAAAAGAGTGAAATACTTGCAAGGCAAATAAAATATATTGCAGATACTCTTGGATTTAGAACAAGTATTAACGAGAAAAACTCACGATGTAACGGAAAAGATTGCGGCAAAGTCTTTCGTGTACATATCAACGGAGACACATGGCGCATCCCTTGCAAGGTTGAACGAAAGATCGTCAAGAAAGAGAATGTTCACAAGAACAAAGATTGGCATCTGTCGCAATTGGAGGTAGAGCCAGTCGGTATTGGTGATTGGTGCGGCATATGTCTTGACGGGAATCAACGATATTTGCATTCTGATGGAACGGTTACGCATAATTCGGGGAAGTCTTTCAACGCTTCCACTTTCATCGAGCGTCTGACATTTGAAATGACTCCTGCAGAAAAAATTGTCCACCAGATTCTTTATACCCGTTACACGATGGTTTCCGCAGGTATGTCTATCATTCCCGAAATGATGGAGAAGATAGACCTTGACGGAACTACCAAATACTTCAAGACCACCAAGACGGATATAGTCAACAGGATGACAAAGAGCCGTATCATGTTCCGGGGAATCAAGACTTCTTCGGGGAATCAGACCGCAAAACTTAAATCCATCCAAGGAATCACTACCTTCGTCTGTGATGAAGCGGAGGAATGGACGAATGAAGAAGAGTTCGACAAGATAATGCTCTCCATCCGTAAGAAGGGCATTCAGAATCGGATTATCATCATCATGAATCCATGTGATTCTAATCATTTTATCTATAAGAAGTATATTGAAAATACGCATAGGTTAGTAGAGATTGACGGCGTACAGGTACAGATTTCCACCCATCCGAATGTCCTTCATATCCACACGACTTACTTCGATAATATTGAGAATCTTTCTCCAGAATTCTTGAAAGAAATTCAAGAAATGAAGGTTAGCAACCCCGAAAAATATGCTCATGTGGTTATCGGTCGCTGGGCTGACGTAGCGGAAGGTGCGGTGTTCAAGAAGTGGGGCATCGTGAAAGAGTTTCCTTCTTACGCCAAGAAAGTGGCTCTCGCTTCCGACTGGGGTTATACCAACGACCCTTCAACCGGTGTCCGTTGTGGTATTGTCGATAACAGGCTTTATGTGGATGAGTTATTCTATGAAACAGGTATGCTGACTAATGCCATTGCTGAAAAACTCAAACCGTGGGGATTGAAAGTTTACGGGGATAGCGCAGACCCTCGTCTGATACAGGAAATCAAGAACAGAGGTGTGAATATCTATCCGGTAGATAAGTTCCCCGGCTCTATCAATGCAGGTATTGACAAGATAAAAGAAATGGAATTGTTCGTTACAGAACGATCATATCACATCATAGAGGAACTTCGTAAATACGTTTGGGATAAGGATAAAGACGGGCATTATATCAACTCTCCCGTTGATGCTTGGAATCACTGCATCGACCCGATAAGGTATTATATCTTGGGGCATATACTTGGACGTATTTTGAAGCCGAAAGATTTAACCGGAATATTCACGCATTAAAAATATTGATTATGACACTTGAAGAAATACTCGCTCTCCCCGACATCGGACAGAAAATAAGTTATCTGAAGAAAGGCAGAAGGACCGAACTACCCAATCGTTCGAAGCTGTGGGATGATTGGAACCCGAAACGCCATGAAATCATGGTCAATAAAGAGAAGTACCCGGATAGGAAGGTGCTTGAAAAGGAAGCGGGAAAGGTTTACGATGAAAAGACCGGAAAGACTTACGAAATCGAAGCAAAGTACAAGACTGAGCCTGTGAACCGTATCTCTATTCCCTTGGAGCAGGACATCGTGAACATCCAAACCGCTTTCACGGTCGGCACAGAGCCATCTATGGACTGCACTCCGACAGACGATAGTGAAAGTAAACTCTTGGATGCGTTGAAATCCGTGCTCAAGAGTAACAAAATCAAGTACCAAAACAAGAGGATAGTCCGTTCCTGGCTCTCCGAGCAGGAAGTGGCCGAGTACTGGTATGTTACCGATGATGATTCGTTTTGGGCTAAGTTTTGGAATAAGGTAAAGACTTCTTTCGGAGGAAAAGTGAAGCCTACCAAGAAGCTGAAAAGCGTTGTGTGGTCGCCTTTTCGTGGTGATACGCTTTATCCATTCTTCAATGACGAGGGGGATTTGATTGCCTTCTCCCGCGAGTACAAGAAGAAGCTCATGGATGATTCGGAAGTCACCTGCTTTATGACCATTACAGACAAGATGGTCTATCAATGGGATTTGAGCAAGCTGGAGGAAAGGCCTTCATTCCCTCATGGCTTCTCCAAACTGCCGGTTATCTACGCTTACCGCCCTGAAGCGTATTGCGAGAAGATTAAGACTTTCCGGGTGAGATTGGAGAAACTATTATCCAACTATGCAGATTGCATCGACTACCATTTCTTCCCGCTACTAAAGCTGATTGGTGATGTGGAGGGCTTCATGGGTAAAGTTAAGGACAGAATGGTCAAACTTACCGGGGAAGGTGCGGATGCTCAATATTTGACGTGGAATCAGGTGCCAGATACGGTGAAGTTCGAGGCTGAAACGCTTACGAATATGGCTTACGATATGTCGAACACCCCGAGAATCTCCTTTGAGACCTTGAAGGGTGTAGGTAAGGCATCCGGCACTGCCTTTCGTTTTATGTTCATGGGAGCACACATGGCAGTAGAAAATCACGGCGAGGTTATCGGTGAGTTCCTGCAACGAAGAGTTAACTTCCTTACTTCCGCTTTGGGTGATGTCAACCCTTCCGAGTTTGACAAGGCATCCAAGATGATTGATATAGAAACGAACCTTATTCCCTACATGATTGACGATTTGAACGACAAGGTGGCTACTGCTGTTTCCGCAGTGGGTGGTGGAATTTGGTCAACACGTGAGGGCATTATGTTTGCCGGAAACTCCGATCGTGTTGAAGAAGAGCTTGCCGAAATCAAGTCGGAGCAGGAAGCCAAGAATGAGAAAATCTTAAAAACAGAACAGAAAAACGCTTCTTAGTCAGAAAAATTACAGGGGTTATAATTTTCTGATATTAAAAATAGACCAAAAGCGGTGTGATTCCATTAAGGTTTCACACCGTTTTTTTATTCCTCCACTTCCACCAGCTTTAACTTCGCTCCGCATTTGGGGCAAGTGAGTTCATTCCCTCCAACTTCTTCTGGTGATGCAAAGAGCTGCCACATGGGAACATCTAATGCTGATGCAATCTTTTCTAATGTTGGGTATGACGGTGAAACTATCATCCGTGAAAGGCTTTCACGTGCGATACCTAATTTTTCGGCAAGGCTTGTTATAGTAAACCCTCGTTCTTTAATTACTTCTTTGATTCTATTCATAATCAATTCTTTTTCTTTTTGCAAAGATATGGATATTGTATGAGTGTGACATATATATATCACTAAATAGTGTTAATAGTAACAATAAATATCACTTATTATTTTGAAGTGTGATATATATACCTTACATTTGCATCATCAAACAAGAAGTAATAACAATTTAAATACATACGATTATGAAGACTATTAGTAGTGATTACATCAAAGAGATTAAAGAACAAATCAAAGTTATCAATGAAGCTCTTAAAAGAGTTCAAGAAGCTGAGAAGGTTCAAGATTCAGCAGTTAATGATAGAGAATATAACAAGGCGAAGAATGAAGCTGTTGACGCTAGTGCAGACGTAATGATTGCTTTAGAAGAAGCGGTAAGACTTGCGTCAGCTATGGGTTGTGAAACTGGTCTGTATGAGATACACAAATATCACAAGATTGTAGAACTTGATTTTAGAGATTCACACAAGTAAATAGCAGCAGGGCGAAAGCCCTGCAATTACACACGATTATTAATTTTCAATACACACGATTATGAAGACATTGAACGAAGAAATCCAAGAGATCAAAAACATGAAAGGTTCTAAGGCTGCAAAGAAAGAGGCTTTCATAAAGTTAGGTTTAAGAAAGTACGACATAGAGCTTTTACTTTCAGATTTACCTAAACAAATCAGAGAAACACATAGGTTTACTTTTGGTGTTGAGATTGAGTGCCTGGTAGCTGCAAACCTTATGAGTGAATGTGCTACAAGAAATGCAATGCCTTTTCAATATGAGGGTTACAATCATACAGACAATAATCATTATTATAAGTTTGTCTCTGATTCATCAATTAGAGGTGAAAATCCTATCGAATGTGTTTCACCTGTTCTAACAGGTAAAGAAGGTATGAAAAGCCTGAAAACTTGCTGTAAGGCATTGAATGAAGCAAACGCACAGGTTAACCGCTCAACTGGATTACATGTTCATATTGGTGCACAAAATTTGTCAGATGAGGCTTATATCAATGTGTTTAAAAACTATCAGAAATTAGAAAATGTGATTGATACTTTTATGGCAAATTCAAGACGCGCCAACAATAGCCAGTGGTGCAGAACTTTGCAGGGTATAAACTTCGATACTTGTTTCTCAAAAGAGGACGTATTGAGTGTAATGAGAGGTAACAGATATTTCAAGGTAAATGCTTGTTCTTATTCACGTCACAAAACAATAGAGTTCAGACAGCATCAAGGTTCTACTGACTTCGAAAAGATTTCTAACTGGGTAAACTTTTGTGCTAAGCTGGTGGCCTGGTCTAAGAAGAACGTACTGAGTTCAGAGATTAATTCAATCGATGAAATACCTTTTTTGACAGACAGCGAAAAGCAATATTTCATCGACCGTAGAGAGGCTCTTAGATAATTAACCATAGGGGCTATGAATAGACTATTTGTAGCCCCATAAAAATATATTTCATCATGTGTGTTATCATTTATAAGCCAGCAGGCGTAAAATTACCCGATCTAGAAACATTGGATAAGGCATACCAAAGAAACCCTCATGGATGCGGTTTGGTGTCGCCAAGCGCATTCTACAAAGGTTTGTCTTATAACTCATTCAAAAAGCATCTGAAAGAATGTAGTGAGAGTGAGCCGCTTCTGATTCATTTCAGATTCGCTACTCATGGCAGCGTAAGGCGGTCTAATTGTCACCCGTTCTTTGATAAAGAAACGAATACTTTCTTCATGCACAATGGTATCATAAACGCAGTCAGGCCAAACAAAGATCAAACAGATTCAGAGTGCGCTTTCAGACGAATATTGCAGCCATATATCAAACAGTATGGTTTGGATTCAGAAGAGTTGACAGGTGCGGCAAATCATATAAGAGGCTATTCTAAGTTCGCTTTCATGCAAGGTTTTGATGTTAGGTTGTTTGGCGAATACTTTCTTTACAAAGATTGTCACTACTCAAATCTGAGGTTTTTATAGTGTGTTTTAGTGTTTTATTTCGTTATGGCGTGGCGGTTGTCACGCCTTTTTTATACCATTTTACGACAATCGTTTCATTGTTGTGTATCAGCCATCTAATTATTTTTCACACAGCTTATTAATCCCGAAATTTACCGTAGAATAAATTTAATTCATACGGTATGACAATCTTAGAACAAATTTTGGCAGGACTGCAACAGAAATTCGCTGGGGTGGACACCGCTATTCTTACCCGAATTGCCACTAAAAAGGCAGAGGGTGTGACGGACGAGACAAAGGTAAACTCAATCGTTGAGGGTATCTCATTTCAGGACGTGTTGAACTCCTATGGCGATTTCCGTGCAGGACAAGCGCAAACTTCGTCAATCGCGAACTATGAGAAAAGGCATGGACTGAAAGACGGAAAGCCAATCGAGAAACCAACTCCTCCATCACCGGAAGAAAATCCGGATGATATGGCTTCCATCATTGCCAACGCAGTGAGTGCAGCCGTGAAACCGCTTTCTGACAAGCTCGCGCAGTTTGAGACTGAACGGTCGCAAGCTACACGCCAGGAGCAGATTCTTACAAAGGCCAAGGAGTATGGTATTCCCGAAAACTATGCTAAGAGGTGCGCCATCAAGGACGATGAGGACTTGGACGCTTATTTCAAGGACTTAAAACAGGACTTCGCAAATGACGGCTTCAAAGGCGTGACCCCTCCCGAATCAGCAGAACAGAAGATTGAAAAGGAAAACGAATCAATCGCAGGGATGATTTCGGAAGGAACAAAAACTATTGTTGAATCTAAAAGGTAAATTTTATGGCAGCAGGTACTAAGTATAACTTGATCCCGGAACACAAGCCGGAAGAGTTTTACCGTGTTGAAACGGGTGTCAGAAAGAGCGGTCCTTGGAAGTTGGATATTACCAACCTCGTTGTGGGTTCTGTTCTTCCTGTATTTACCCCGGTACAAGCGGACTTGAAGAAGCGTACTATCGTTCCCGTCCGCAACTTTAGAGTAGTGGAAGCCTACACTACTGGAGATACAGCCTTGTCTATTAAAATAGAGAAGGGTTCTTTGGCTTATGTAGGCATGTTCATCGGAAGCGGCAAGAAAGGCGCGGAGGTAACAGCGATTGACAAGACCAATAAAGCCTATGACGTATTGACTATCAAGGCTGCTTTTGGCGAGAATGTCGCCAAGGATGCGGTTCTGTTTGAAGCCACCGCAGTAGGTGGAACTGTGAAGAAGAACACCTCTAACTTCGTTCTTTTCGATGAAAAGAAAGTGGAAGATGATGGCCCGGTTCTTTGCACCCTCTTGATGCAGGCTTACGAGGTGAAGGAATCCAAACTTCCGATGCCTATTCACGAACTGGATAAGGTAGGTTTGACATCTCGTTTCCAGTTTGAGTATTAACCATTTAAAAAATAGAGTTATGAATCTGACTATACAGACTTTATTTTCCGACCCTATGATTGTGAACGCGGTTATCGACCGTGTTTTGCAAACGAGACAGGATAGAATTTACTGGCAGCAGTACGGCTCATTCCTTGAAACCAAGACCCGTGTGTTCAAGACATACTTGGGTACAGTTACAGGCGTAGTGGCTGGTTCTATCATTGGGAAGAACGACCAGAAGCCCATCCGCGAAAGACGCTCGCTCGGAAGCGGTTACACTGAAATCGCTTATTTGGGTGACCGTTATCAGATGGATATTGAAAGATTGTCCCAGTTGCAGGATATTCTCGATAAGTTCAATGCCGCTAACACAGCCGACCAGCGTACTATCTTGAACGAGATTATTGACTTCATTTACGATGATTACCGTCAAGTCCTGCTCGCTCCGCACAAGCGTATGGATGTTGTCGTGGGAGAAATGCTGATGACGGGTAAGTCAAAAGTTTACCTTGCGGATAATAAGGAAAACATTGAAGTGCTCGATGTTGAGTTACCGTTCCACTTCATGGCTCCCGAAGTTGCCGCAAAGAACAATTTTGTTACTTACTTGCAGCAGGAACTTGAGAAGTTGAAAGCCAAGTATGGTGTGTTCCAGAAGATGATTATGTCACGCGGAACATTCGTGAAGAACATCATCGGTTCAAGCGAGTTCGGTGACAAGTTCAAGATGCAGCTCTCTGCAAATGAGATGTATCTTTCTACCGGGCTTATATCTTCTGCATTGGCTTCCAACATCTTTACTGGTATCGGCCTTCCTGCCATCGAAATCAAGGAGGATTACGTGGAAACGCAGAATGGTGAAAACGTACAGATTTACGCGGACGATCGTATCACGCTTTTGCGTAGTGACAACGTGCTGCGTATGCGACACCACAAACCTTATGTGATGACCGACCCCGTTCCGGGACGTAACTACTCACAATCGGAAGGACAGATGTCTATCTGCAACTATCGTGACGAGGAAGGTAGATACATGGAGTACACCGCTGAGTGGATTCCTGAGTTTATCGCTCCGAACAAGATTGTGAACATCGACCTTTCAACGATGAACGCATGACAGTAAACGAATACATATCACAGAAGTTCCAGCCTTTCGGCATTAACTTGTCGGAAGCTGACAAGTTGGATATGTGTCTGAGCGCAAATATAAGCGGAGAGGATGAGATGAACGAGGATTGTTACGGTCGTGTTTTCGTGGCGATTGCGAAGTTCATCCCCTCTCTATTACTTCGTGCCACTTCTATCAGTGAAAGCGGCTTCTCGATGTCTTGGAACATTCAAGGTATCAAGGACTACTATTCATTCTTGTGTAAGCAGTACGGATTGAAAGACGAGCTGAGTAACAAACCTAAATGCACCTTCTTATGATATTCGCTCCCCACATATTGCAGGTAAAGGTAATCACCCCGATGGAAAAGGATGAGTTCGGCAGACCTATTCCCGGTACCGGTGGAGAAAGCTGGCAGGACGTATGTAGGTGCCGTTGTGATGATAATACAACCAAAGAGTTTACTTCGGAGAACGGTGAGGTGTATCGACCGAATTACCACGTAGTTTGCGAGAAGGAAATTTCTCTAAAGGCTGGAGATGAGGTCCGATGTATGGATAGAGAGGATGTCAGAGGATCAGGTGAGGTGTACATGGTCAAGAATACGAATTGTTTTGGTTACTCAGAGATATGGATGTAAAGTTTGATTTTTCGGACGTAGATAGCTTTTTCGACCAAGGCTATGCCGAGGTTAAAGCTGTTGAAGAGAAGGTTGGGAAGGAAGCTGTCAATTATGCGGTAGATCATGGCAGTTACCAGAATCGGACCGGAACACTCCGCAAGTCAAATAAGTATTCAGTTGAGGATGACGGATTGGTGATAAGAAACGATGCAGAGTATGCCTCGCACGTCGAATCTAAAGGCTATGAAGTATCAACTGGTGCGGCTCTATACGCTGAGAAACGATTGAAGGAGGAAATCAAATGATAGTAACTACCGATATAGCGAACATATTTTATCGTGATTGCCAGACTTTCGGTATTGACATCATTCCCCATGGTAAGAAATTAACGGGTGAATTGAAGTCTGAAAGGATTGTCATTCACTCTAAAAGACAGCAGCCGGGAACCTATTGGAAGAAGTCTTTCGTAGAGGTGAACCTTTGCGTTCCGGATTTGAGCGAGAATGAAGCCAACTCCATTCGTTTGAACGAGCTTGAAAGACAAGCCAACAAACTCTTTGACGATGTAGTAAGCACCTATTGCGGCACTACCTATCGTTACTCCATTGATTCAATCGGTATTGAAGCGGACACGGCTTTGAAGTGTCACTATGTGAATGTGAGAATTTTATTTGAAGTATTAAATGTAAAACTATAAGATTATGATTTCAGCTGTAGGAATTAAAAGAATTTTGTTTGCCGACATCGCCAAGATTACGGCAGACATTACCCCCGAAATCGCCAAGACTTTGATTCAAGCGGCAATCACCGCAAAGGACGAAGTATCTAACGTACACGGGGAAACGTGGCAGATTGAAGAAACGGAAGCGTCTGTCACGGGTTACAAGAATCAGCTCACCGGAAAAAACTATCGTTACGATGATGTTCCAGGCGAAGTTTCTCCTGCGTTTTCCATTGGTCAGTACGACTGGAAGACGAAGAAAGCCTTCATGGGTGGCGATACCATTCAGAAAGAGACTTCGGATGTGGGTTGGAAGAGATCGTTGGATAAAGTCGTTATCAACAAGGCTTTGTTCTGCTTGACCGAGGATAACGTTTGGTTCATCTTCCCCAAGTGTCGAATTGTATCGCGTGAAGCCAACACCGACAAGGCTATTGCCATTGCCGTGCGTGGAATGGTGCAGGAGCCGGACATTGCAGGTGTTTCCTCTGAGTACAACTTCGAGGAGGATGCTATCAAGGCATTGGAAGCGTAATTTTAAAGGCAACAGATTGTTTTCGGATGGCGGTGGGTGATTGCTCACCGCCTTTTTAATTTAAGACGATGAACCAAGCAGCTAAAATCGTGTCCGATGCCCTGTTGGGGTTGGACTTCAAGAACGTAGAGATAGGGGGAGTGATTTACACCATCAAGCCGCCCACGATCAAGGTTATCTGCCGTGCGATAAGCCATTTCTCCAAGGTTGGCATGGACGGAGAGAATATCATGGAAGCTATTAATAAACTTCCCGAAACCACCGAAGATATGCTAAAAGGTGTTTCCTGCTTCATCTGTGGTAATGAGAGAATGGCAAAAGCTCTGTCAAACGGCACTTTCGAAGAGATAAAGAACACCTTGGAAGAGTGTTTTTCCATGATGGATATTTCGGCTTTTCAGTGTGTCAGCTCGATGA
>CDZI01031070.1_pt1 | contig 16880 bp, 10 predicted proteins | sample 554811 | NCBI WGS metagenome assembly CDZI01 (sample SAMEA3182110, study PRJEB8094) | gut metagenome | biome: human; feature: gut; material: Stool; isolation source: human stools | place: Canada | collected 2013-04-23
AAAAACGCATGCAGGGGTTGAAAACCGGAGGAGACAACATCAGGAGACAGGTAGTTGATTGATATGTTAAATCCCCAAGAATAATGACTGCTCCCAAAGAAGCTACTGAACAGTGCCACAATACTCACTCCCATGTTTTTACAGGTGGTTTTATATTATCCGATGATTTACTTATTTTACTGCCTCCTCCTAAACAAGCCACACCCGATATCTGTTTTATGAATAAACAATAATCTTTTAATATAAAAAAATGAGAACAAAAAACATTGCGCTAATCGCATTAACCATTATGCTATCCATTCACATACAGCGGATAGAAGCGTGCACCCGGGCTGTATACATCGGACCCGACAATCTGATTGTCACCGGACGTACCATGGACTGGAAAGAGGATATCATGAGTAATCTGTACGTCTTTCCGAGAGGTATCCAAAGAGCAGGATATAACAAGGGAGAGACGGTGACATGGACTTCGAAATACGGCAGTGTCATCGCTACAGGATATGACATCGGCACATGTGACGGAATGAATGAAAAGGGATTAGTAGCCAGCCTTTTATTTCTTCCCGAATCAGTGTACAAGCGTCTCGGAGACAAACGTCCGGTAATGGGAATCAGTATTTGGACACAATATGTGCTCGACAATTTCGCCACTGTGCGGGAGGCGGTAGATGAACTCAAAAAAGAGATATTCCGAATTGACGCACCTCAAATGCCCAACGGCTCAGCCTCCACTTTACACCTGGCTATCACCGACAATACAGGGAATACGGCTGTGCTGGAGTATCTGGACGGAAAGTTGGAAATACACGAAGGAAAAGAATATCAGGTTATGACAAACTCGCCCAAATATTCATCACAACTGGCCATCAACGACTATTGGAAAGAGATAGGAGGCTTGCAAATGCTACCTGGTACAAACCGTTCAAGTGACCGTTTTGTGCGTGCATCATTCTATATTCATGCCATCCCGCAGACTCCCGACGCACGCATTGCCGTTCCAAGTGTACTGAGTGTGATGAGAAATGTATCTGTTCCCTTCGGCATCACCACTCCCGGTAAGCCTCACATCTCATCTACACGTTGGCGTTCGGTTTGCGACCAAAAGAACAAGGTGTACTATTTTGACAATGTATTGACTCCCAATCTGTTTTGGCTCGACTTGAAAGAAATAGATTTCAGTTCGAAAGCGAAGATAAGAAAACTGTCTTTGACACACGGAGAAATATATGCCGGAAATGCCGTCAAGGATTTGAAAGATAGCAAGTCTTTCGTATTCCTATTTCAGACACCCACCTTATAGAAATTGAAAAAAGACTCAAAACAGCCGGTCTTTCCCTTTCAGACACGGATTTCATGATTTCCTCTTCCCCACTGCGTGAAATCCGTGTCACTCATATCTTCCTCCAAAGAAAACACTTTGTTTATTCCTCTTCACAAAAAAATGATTTATCTTTGGCAAACTAAATTCAGATTCACCATGAAAACCAATATTACCGATAACATAACGATTCGGGAAGTACGCATAAGTGATTCACAAAAAATATACAATGCCATTCATTTGCACCGCGAGTACTTGCAGGAATGGCTCCCGTTCGTCACATTTCTGACTGCGGAAGAAGAAAAAGCATTTCTGAGCTCCGTGCTCCGAGTTCCGCGTGCCCGTCGGGACTTCATTTATATCATTGAAGAGAAACAAGAAGTGTGCGGACTGATAGGTTTTCATTATTCCGATGCAGCAAACTTGCGTACAGAAATTGGTTACTGGCTTCTGCCCAAATACCAGCACCGGGGAATCATGACCAAATGTGTGCGCCATCTCTGCCGGATTGCCGTCGAAGAACGAGGCATGAACCGCATCCAAATCCGTTGCGCCGAAGGAAATGCTCCCAGCAATGCCATCCCGCAAAGACTCGGCTTCCACCTGGAAGGAACTGAACGCGACGGGGAACTGATGTATACAAAGAAGTTTGTCAACCTTAATGTATACAGCATCTTAAAGAAAGAAATAAAGCAATGGAAGTATTAAACAAAAACAATAGACAGAAATATCCGGCAAAAGCACATAATCTTTGAAAATCTAAACACAATAAAATAAATTTATTATGGAAATAAACCAAGCAGCTCCCAAATTTCAGGATGCATCCATCGCCCCCATGCATACCACGGAGCATATCGTAAACAGAACAATGGTAAACCTCTTTGGCTGCGAGCGTGCAGTGTCGGCACATATCGAACGCAAGAAAAGCAAATTAGATTTCGCATTACCTACCTGCCCCACCAAAGAGGAGATAAACCGCATAGAAAAAATTGTGAATGAGACTTTAAAAAAAAATCTGCCAATCACCACGGAATTCATTACACAAGAGGAAGCCGTGGGACGGTTTGACCTAAAACGTCTGCCCGACCATGCCTCCGAAACCGTGAGAGTGGTGCACGTGGGCGACTATGATGAATGCCTCTGCATCGGTCTGCATGTGGAAAACACTTCGCAAATAGGTATATTCAAAATCATCAGTTACGATTATAAAGAAGGTATTTTCCGTATGAGATTCAAACTTACAGAAGACCAATAGCTGCCAATATGTCCTTGAAAATTACATTTTGGCAGCAGCCTGTCGGTGTCAACGTTTAAATAGTTCTATCCTCTCTTAAAGTCTTACCCCTGACCTTTAAGAAAGGTTTTATAGGTTTAAAAGAGCGGAATATAGCACACGGGAAATCGAACTAAAGGTATGGTGTTTGCATTATGAGTAGTGAATGACGGAATCGAAAGACGCCGGAGTTCAAAAGTAACTAAAATGTTTAACCATAAACCAAAAGGAGATTAAGATTATGATGCCAGTAAGAAGAGCCAACCAAACTTGGTTGCCAAGTATTTTTAACGATTTCTTGAACAATGACTGGATGGTAAAAGCCAACCCGACAGCACCGGCCATTAATGTTATCGAAACAGAAAAAGAGTATAAAGTAGAAGTTGCCGCTCCGGGAATGAAAAAAGAAGATTTCCAAATCCATATCAATGAGGACAATGATTTGGTCATCTCTATGGAAAAGAAAACAGAATCTACAGAAGGCGACAAAGGAGGCAAGGAAGAAAGCCGTTATCTGCGCCGCGAATTCTCTTACTCTAAGTTCCAACAAACCCTGATTCTGCCGGATGATGTAGATAAGGATAAAATAGACGCCAAAGTGAATGACGGTGTCCTGACTATCGAATTACCGAAACGGACTCCTGAAGAAAAGGAAAAAGCAACAAAGGTAATCGAAGTTAAATAAACGATAAAACCGAAAACCTCCCGAAACACAGCTGCAATGCCATTCGGAAAGTAATAAAGAGGTGTGTCAAAATTCCAAAGCAACTGTTACGTTGTTATCATAGAGGAATTTTAACACACCTTCTTGTTTATATATAAAAATGACCAAACATAAAAAAACGTACTCCACCCTTATCTACAGACACGCCTACCTTAAAGGCAGCCTTTTCGCCCCCCGAATACAAAAGTTTAAAAGATATACTTAATTTTTTCTTAAAAACCTGCCTGTTTATCAATATTACGCTTTATCTTTACCGAATAAATTAAAACAATATTCTAATTTAATCATAGTTTATTATGAAAAATACCACTAACCAACACCACAAAGGGAAAAAAGCGGCACTACTTGCCTTGGCATTTCCACTTGTTCTGGCAGGTGCACCCGTGCAGGCTGCCCAACGAACGTATGTCGCAAGTGAAACTGCTCTTCCGAGTCCTCAAATTGTGGGCATCAAAAGACTCAATCCGACAGCTGTCGAAGTTTTGTTTGCCAACAACCAACGCATGACACTGGATTTTTACGGTGATAATATCTTCAGAGTCTTTCAAGATAATGCCGGTGGAATCATCCGAAATCCGGAAGCCAAACCCGAAGCACAGATATTGGTAGACAATCCCAGAATGTCATTGTCAAAGTTGGACATTGACGACAATGGAAGCACAATCAGTATCACAACCGGACATATCAGCATACAGATTGACAAAGCCACTTCGTTACTGAAAATCACCAACCTTAAAACCGGCAAGGTAGTAGTGGAAGAACTTGCTCCCGTTTCGTTTGAGAAAGATAAAGTAACCATCACCCTGAAAGAAAATCCGAAAGAATATTTCTACGGAGGTGGTGTGCAAAATGGAAGATTCTCACACAAAGGGAAAGCAATTGCTATCGAAAACCAAAATAGCTGGACAGATGGAGGCGTAGCTTCTCCTACTCCTTTCTATTGGTCTACCAACGGATACGGCGTGATGTGGCATACCTTCAAGAAAGGTAAATACGACTTTGGTGCAGAAGAAAAAGGGAAAGTAAAACTATCTCACGAAACAGATTATCTGGATGTCTTTTACATGGTGAGCGACGGTGCCGTTGCTTTATTGAACGACTTCTACCAACTCACCGGTAATCCGGTATTATTACCCAAGTTCGGCTTCTATCAGGGACACCTGAATGCATACAACCGCGACTATTGGAAAGAAGACGAAAAGGGAATCTTGTTTGAAGATGGAAAACGTTATAAGGAAAGCCAAAAGGACAATGGCGGTATCAAGGAATCTTTGAACGGTGAAAAAAACAATTACCAATTCTCGGCACGTGCTGTGATAGACCGTTATAAGAACCATGATATGCCTTTGGGCTGGTTGCTCCCTAATGACGGTTACGGAGCCGGATATGGACAAACCGAAACATTGGACGGCAATATCCAAAACCTGAAAGAACTGGGTGACTATGCCCGCAAGAACGGAGTGGAAATCGGGCTTTGGACACAATCCGACCTCCATCCCAAAGAAGGAATCAGTGCATTGCTTCAGCGTGATATCGTGAAAGAAGTAAGAGACGCCGGTGTGCGTGTTCTGAAAACAGATGTTGCATGGGTAGGCGCAGGCTATTCATTCGGCTTGAACGGCGTGACCGATGTGGGCAAAATCATGCCTTATTATGGCAACAACGCACGTCCGTTTATCATCTCATTGGACGGATGGGCAGGAACTCAACGCTATGCAGGTGTATGGTCGGGCGACCAGACCGGCGGCGAATGGGAATACATCCGCTTCCATATCCCGACTTATATCGGTTCGGGCCTTTCGGGACAACCTAATATCACTTCCGATATGGATGGAATCTTTGGCGGAAAGAACCCGGCCGTGAATATCCGCGATTTTCAGTGGAAGACATGGACACCGATGGAGCTCAATATGGACGGCTGGGGCAGCAACGAAAAGTATCCTCATGCCTTGGGTGAACCGGCAACTTCTATCAACCGTATGTATCTGAAGCTGAAGTCAGAGCTGATGCCATATGCTTACAGCTTTGCCAAAGAAGCTGTAGACGGAATGCCTATCATCAGAGCCATGTTCCTCGAATTCCCGAACGACTATACGATGGGCAGCGCCACCAAATACCAATATATGTATGGAACCGACTTCCTGGTGGCACCTATCTATCAAAATACCAAAGCAGATGCCGAAGGCAATGATATCCGCAACGGTATCTATCTGCCCGAAGGCGAATGGATCGATTACTTCACCGGCGAGAAATATGAAGGCGGACGCGTTATCAATAACTTCGCTGCTCCTCTGTGGAAACTCCCCGTATTTGTCAAGAACGGAGCCATCATCCCGATGACTAACCCGAACAATAACGTGAGTGAAATCAACAAGGGTCTGCGCATTTATGAAATGTACCCCAATAAACACACCATGGCCGTGGAATATGACGATGACGGTATCACCGAAGCATATAAAGACGGTAAGGGTGTAACCACTTTCATTGAATCGAACGTTACTCCCAAAAACGAAGTGCTCATCACCGTACACCGCACTCAGGGTAACTTTGACGGCTTCGTGAAAGAAAAAGCCACTGAGTTCAGAATCAATGTAACCGAAAAGCCCAAAGCTATCTCTGCCAAAGCAGGAAAAAGCAAGATTAAGCTGACCGAAGTTGCATCTCTGGAACAATTCCAAAACGGACAGAACGTATACTTCTACGATGCTGCTCCCAACCTGAATAAATTTGCTACTCCGGGAAGTGAGTTTGAAAAGGTAACCATCGTTAAGAATCCTCAACTTCTCATCAAGCTGGCTCCAATGGATGTTACCACTAATCAGATTAACGTAACAGTCAGCGGATTCCGTTACGCACCGGCCGATACTTACCGCGTCACTTCGGGCTCGTTGACAGCTCCGAAAGCCGAAGTAACCGCCGAAAATACGGAAGCTTATACGCTGAAACCAACATGGACTCCGGTAGCCAATGCAGACTATTATGAAATCGAATTGAATGGTATTCTTTACAGCACCATCAAAGATACAGAACTGCTATTTGAAGGATTGGAAGCCGAAACAACTTATGACTTCAAGATTCGTGCCGTAAACAAAGACGGTCAATCAGACTGGGCAAGCTTTACAGCCAAGACAAAATCTAACCCATTGGAATTTGCTATCCGAGGCATTAAGGGTGAAGTGACAGCCAAATCACAAGAAGGATTTGAAATCGATCGTCTCTTCGACTTTGCCGAAATGGGTGATATGTGGCACACCAAGTACAGAGCCAATGCTTTGCCGTTCGACATGATTATTGACTTGAGAAGTGTCAACCAATTGGATAAATTCCACTATCTGAGCCGTAAGGACGGAGGCAATGGAACATTGTTGAAAGGAACCGTTTCATATAGTATGGACAAAGAACACTGGACTGAAGCCGGTGCATTTGAATGGAACCGCAAGGATGAGGTGAAAGTATTTACATTCACAGAACGTCCGACTGCACGTTACATCAAACTTTCTGTAACAGAAGGTGTTGGCAATTATGGTTCCGGTCGTGAACTGTATGTATTCAAAGTTCCCGGAACTGAAAGTTACTTGCCAGGCGACATCAACAATGACGGTAAGATTGACAACAACGACTTGACTTCTTATACCAACTACACCGGTTTGCGCAAAGGCGACGGCGACTTTGAAGGTTACATCAGCAATGGTGATATCAACAAGAATGATTTGATTGACGCTTATGATATCTCGGTAGTAGCCACTCAGTTGGAAGATGGTGTAGACGAAAGCAATGAAACTGAAAAAGTAAGCGGAAGAATCGAAATGAGCACTGCCAAACGTAGTTATAACAAGGATGAAGTCATTGAAGTGATAGTGAAAGGTATAGACCTTAAATCTGTCAATGCACTGAGCTTCGCTTTGCCTTATGACCAGCAGAAGTTTGAATTTGTCGGTGTACAACCGGTTAGCATGAAAGAGATGGAAAACTTTACTTATGACCGCCTTCACACCAATGGCACAAAAGCATTGTATCCAACTTTCGTCAATATCGGCAACAAACCTTCACTCGAAGGAACCAATGACTTGTTTATCTTGAAATTAAAAGCTAAACAAAGAGTAAACTTCAATCTGAAGATGATTGACGGATTATTGGTTGACAAGAAACTGAACGTTTGTAAGTTCTAAGAGACTTCACTGCCCCCAGCAGTAATTTAAAAAAGCTATATCAATACTCAAAACAGAGTGTGATATAGCTTTTTTATTTTGTGGAGGGTTCTAGTTCCTCTTTCGAAAAGGCTTACTATGAATACTTATCCAATATCTTCTCTATAGCTTCCTGTGATACAGGCTTAGTTAAATAATCGTTGCATCCCGCCTCTATTGCCCTTTCCCTGTCCGACTCGAAGGCAAAAGCTGTCAACGCAATAATAGGAATATCCTTCGAATAACCGCGAATCAGACGAGTAGCTTCCAAGCCATCCATATAGGGCATCTTTATATCCATAAATATCAAATCGGGATGATTCTCCTTATACATATCGACAGCCTCACGACCATCCCGGGCACGTATCAGCTTATACTTCTTGCCAAGAACAGTGTTCATGAGTAAAAAATTACTATCCACATCTTCCGCCACTAACAGAGTGCGCAATTGCAATGACTTAATGGTCACTTTCAAGTGCTGTTCTCTTTCCGCATTTTTTTTAAACTTCTCCTGCTTGTTATACATATCATACGGAATAGTAAAGCGGAACGTAGAACCTTCATGAAGTTCAGATTCTACCGTGATAGCGCCGCCCATCTTTTCTACAATCATCTGACAAATAGCAAGTCCCAGTCCGGTTCCTTGAACAAAAGAATTCAACTTGACGAAACGACCGAAGATATGAGATAATTTTTCTTCAGAGATACCTATGCCGGTATCCTTCACATAGAAATCTATATAATCCTTCTTCAACTTGAAACCAAAATGAATTTCACCTTCATAAGTAAACTTAATCGCATTGGTTATCAAATTGGTAATGAGTTGCAATATGCGATTCTTATCCTCGTTAATCATCAAGCTGTCATTCTCATTATCCAAAGTCAGTGTCACCCCTTCCTGCACACGACCTTTATGGATTTCATAAACATTACGGCACATCTCACCTAAATCCATAGGCTGCTTGATGTATTCAAATGTCCCTGCCTCTATTTTAGACAAATCAAGAATGTCATTAATCAGCTGCAACAATACGTCTGAATTCTGATTGATGATTTCGGAATAAAGCTTCTCGTCCTCCCGATTGTCGGTAGTAGTCATCAATCTTGAGAAACCTACAATGGCATTCAGGGGAGTGCGTATTTCATGACTCATATTAGCCAGAAAAGCACTCTTCAGACGGTCGGACTGCTCTGCCTTGATACGTGCCTGAATCAACTCCTGTTCTATATTCTGCACATTAGTAATATCCCACGAAATGCCTATAATAAGAGGCACACGCCCTACAAGCGGAATATGCGTCTTCAGAGTCTGAACAATGCGCGTCTCACCGGCAGCGGTCACATAGGTTTCCTGCATCTCCAGCCGCTCTCCGGTACGCATCAGTTCCAAGTCATCCTGATGAAATTTCTCCGCATCCGACCTTTCCGGAAATATCTCGAAATCGGTACGTCCCAATGCACGCGATGCCGGAATTTTGGAATGATTGGCGAGTGCCTTGTTCCAATACAAATATCTGAAATCATCTTCCGGGTCTTTTACAAACATATATACCGGAATATTATTCAAGATGGCATCCAGCAGATAATTCAGTTCGCGCAATTCATCCCTATTCTTAATTACATCCGTAATGTCCTGAGTGAAGAACCATACAATCTCTTCCTGCCCATCTTCCATTATGAAAGTGGACACCTGATGCACACGTTCTTTTACTTCCCCCACCCGGGTATACCGGGCATGATATCCCATGCTGCCCCCGTTATCACGTATTTCCTGCACTCGTTTTTCAAATATCTCTTTTGTATGAAGAGAAACCGGCAAATCATAGACTTTCTGTACACCCAGTTCGCCTTTCACACCATATCTTCAATGAATTGCTTATTGGCATACACTAAAGTGCCATCGGTAGAAGCAGCCAGAATGCTGTCACTCACCTTATCAAGCACGCGCTTAAACACTTCCAGATTCTTTTGTGTAACCACCCGCTCGCTGATGTCACGACACATGATTAACACATACTCTTCATCCAAAGGAAAGATACGGTTTTCGTAATAATGATGTGCACCATTAACATCCAATTCGTGATGGGCTGTAGAACCTTTGCCCGTCGCAATCATTTTCTGAAGATTATTATAAACATTGTGATATGCCTCCTCGGGTATCATGTCGCGCATATGCATACCGGCAAAAGCACTATTGGGAACTCCCACATGATTGGTTTCTTCACTGGACACCACCCCTATACCTGTCCCTTCATGATTAAACACGGTGAGCATATCCGGCAAAGACTCCAGAATCCTCACTGCATACTTCTCCTTAAAACTCTGATTCGTTTCTTTTTCTTTCAAAGAGGTCAGTTCCTCTTTGAGCCGATGATTTTCGTTTCGTAACCTCTCAAGCTCCTGCTCCAATAATTCCCTTGTTTTCTCTTGCCCCAACATACCAGATAAGTTTATAATTACTTATGGGTCAAATATAAACACTTTCCATGAACAAAAGAAAGAATCATCGGAATATTTACCGTTAAATTCAATCTTACTAAATATCCACCGCAGTGGTAGGTATAATTACCTGACGCTACGATGGATAAATAATGGACGAAAAACTGATTACTTGTATTCTTCCCAACTCTTGATGGCAATGTCGTCTATGGTCATGGTGCAGAATGCATTGATAAACGCACTTGCCAAACGAGCATTGGTTATCAAAGGAATATTCAAGTCGATGGCAGCACGACGGATTTTATAGCCGTTGTCCAGTTCGCCGGCAGTCAGGTTCTTGGGAATGTTGACCACCATATCTATCTCCTTCTTATGAAGCATATCCAGTGCTTGAGGCTGTCCTTCTTCGCTGGGCCAGTACACGCGGGTATTCTCCACACCGTTCTCGGTCAGGAACTTGGAAGAGCCACCGGTGGCATAAAGTTTATACCCTTTCTTCTGCAACATACGGGCAGCATTCAAGGTATCGGCTTTCTGCTTGGCATTACCGGTGGACAGTAACACGCCCTTTTCGGGAATGCGATATCCAACGGAAAGCATGGCTTTCAGGACAGCACACGAGGTATCAGAACCGATACAGCCCACCTCACCGGTAGAGGCCATATCCACACCCAGCACCGGGTCGGCTTTTTGCAAACGGTTGAATGAGAACTGACTCGCTTTAATTCCGACATAATCCAATTCAAAAAGATTTTTGTTAGGCTTCTCTACCGGAAGGCCGAGCATGACTTTCGTTGCCAGCTCGATAAAGTTTATCTTCAGCACTTTGCTCACAAAGGGGAAGCTTCGCGAAGCGCGGAGATTACATTCGATTACCTTGATATCGTTATCCTTTGCCAAATATTGAATATTGAATGGTCCCGATATATTCAATTCTTTGGCTATCTGACGGGAGATGCGCTTGATGCGGCGAACGGTCTCCACATATAGTTTCTGCGGAGGGAACTGAATGGTGGCATCGCCCGAGTGCACTCCGGCATATTCAATATGCTCACTGATAGCGTATGCCACAATTTCGCCATTTTGTGCCACGGCATCCATTTCCACTTCCTTGGCGTGCTCGATGAACTGGCTCACCACTACCGGATGCTTTTTCGATACATTGGCAGCCAGTTTCAGGAAACGTTCCAACTCTTCCTGATTAGAACATACATTCATGGCGGCTCCACTCAGCACATATGAAGGGCGAACCAATACCGGGAAGCCCACTTTGTCAATAAAGGCATTAATGTCTTCCATGGAAGTCAATGCACTCCATTCGGGCTGGTCTACTCCGATACGGTCAAGCATGGCCGAGAATTTATCACGGTCTTCGGCATTGTCAATGCTCTTGGCACTTGTTCCGAGGATGTTGACTCCTTGTCCGTCCAGGCGGAGAGCAAGATTATTCGGTATCTGACCACCGGTGGAAACGATGACTCCATGCGGGTTTTCCAGTTCGAGGATATCCATCACACGCTCGAAAGTCAGCTCATCAAAGTAGAGGCGGTCACACATATCATAGTCGGTAGATACCGTTTCGGGATTGTAATTAATCATCACGCTGCGGTAGCCTTCCTTACGGATAGTCTGTAATGCCTGTACGCCACACCAGTCGAACTCCACCGACGAACCGATGCGATAAGCTCCCGAACCGAGTACGACAATTGATTTATGGTCGCCCAGATATTTCACGTCATTGGCAACACCGCTATAAGTAAGATACAGGTAATTGGTCTGTGCCGGATATTCGGCAGCCAGCGTGTCAATTTGCTTCACCACCGGAAGGATACCCGTCTGCTTGCGGTGAGTTCGGACATACAGGCTGCCCTCTTCCATGTCGCCATCAAACCCGATGGCACGAGCAATCTGGAAATCAGTGAAGCCCTGCACCTTTGCTTTACGAAGCAAATCAACAGGCATATCGGCCATCTGCTTATGGTTGTTTCCCCATTCATGCAATTCCTTGGAGGTATTCATTATGTTCTGCAATTTTTGCAGAAACCATTTATCTATCTTGGTCAGCTCATGGATTTGGTCTACGGTATAACCCGCACGCATGGCTTTGCTGATGACGAAGATGCGCTTATCGGTCGGCTCGCGCAAAGCCTTGTCCACATCGGCTATTACCAGTTCTTTATTCTCTACAAAGCCGTGCATACCCTGACCGATCATGCGCAATCCTTTCTGAATAGCTTCTTCAAAGGTACGTCCGATTGCCATTACTTCTCCCACCGATTTCATGGACGAGCCTAATTCACGGTCTACACCGTGGAACTTGCCCAAATCCCAGCGTGGTATTTTACATACCACATAGTCCAAGGCCGGTTCGAAGAATGCGCTGGTGGTCTTTGTCACGGAATTCTTCAAATCAAACAGACCGTAACCCAAACCAAGTTTGGCGGCAACAAAAGCAAGCGGATAACCTGTAGCCTTGGAAGCCAATGCAGACGAGCGCGAAAGACGGGCATTAACCTCTATGACACGGTAGTCCTCCGATTCGGGGTCGAACGCATATTGCACATTGCATTCTCCCACGATACCGATGTGACGGATGATGCGGATAGCCAACTCGCGAAGTTTATGATACTCCGCATTGGTAAGAGTCTGCGAAGGAGCAATGACGATGGACTCTCCGGTATGAATGCCCAACGGGTCAAAGTTCTCCATATTACAAACGGTGATGCAGTTATCATAACGGTCACGGACCACTTCATACTCCACTTCCTTCCAGCCTTTCAGACTCTTTTCCACCAGCACTTGCGGCGAGAAAGAGAAGGCTTTTTCGGCCAGGACATTCAGTTCTTCTTCATTATCGCAGAAACCTGAACCCAAGCCTCCCAAGGCATATGCAGCGCGGATAATCACCGGATAACCCAGTTCCTTGGCGGCACGGCGGGCATCTTCAATCGTTTCCACTGCCTCACTTTTGATGGTCTTGACATCTATCTCATCCAACTTCTTTACGAAGAGTTCTCGGTCTTCGGTATCCATGATGGCTTGCACCGGAGTACCCAACACGCGCGTGCTATATTTTTCAAAGACACCGGCTTTATAAAGAGCCACACCGCAATTCAAGGCGGTCTGCCCACCAAAAGAAAGGAGCACACCGTCGGGACGTTCCTTTTCAATCACCTTTTCTACAAAGTAAGGAGTGACAGGAAGGAAATAAATCCGGTCGGCCACCCCCTCGCTGGTCTGCACCGTCGCGATATTGGGATTTATCAGAATGGTTTCGATACCTTCCTCCTTCAACGCTTTCAGAGCCTGCGAACCTGAATAATCGAATTCTCCGGCTTCACCAATCTTCAAGGCGCCGGAACCTAATAATAATACTTTCTTTATTTCGTCTTTCATATATGTTCTTTTTTATCGGGTGCCCGATGACGGCAACCGGTTTTATAATAGCTTCACGAATTCATCAAACAGAAATTCGGTATCTGTAGGTCCTGACGCAGCTTCGGGATGGAACTGTGCCGAAAACCAAGGCTTGAATTTATGTCTGATACCTTCATTCGAACCATCATTCATATTGATAAACAGCGGTTCCCAGTCATTTCCCAACGTATTATTATCGACTGCATAACCATGATTCTGACTGGTGATGAAGCAACGCTCCGTTCCTACCATGCGTACCGGTTGGTTATGGCTGCGGTGTCCATACTTCAGTTTATAGATGGTGGCACCTCCCGCTTTGGAAAGCAACTGATTCCCCATACAGATACCGAAGATGGGCTTGTCGCTCAGAGCCATCGCCTTACGAATATTCTGTACAGCCTCATCACACGTATCCGGATCGCCCGGTCCGTTTGAAATAAACAATCCATCGTATTCCATTCCTGTGAAATCATAATTCCAAGGCACGCGAATCACCTCCACGCCACGCTTCAGCAGACATCGGATAATATTGGTTTTCACACCGCAATCCACCAAAACCACTTTCTTTTTGTCCGCTCCCTCATTGTAACGAATCACTTCTTTGCACGAAACCTTATCCACATAATTAATGCCTTCGTAACGGGCTTCGGGCTGGTTGTCGGGGGCATCGTCGAACACGATTTTTCCCATCATCACCCCGTGTTCGCGAAGCACCTTGGTCAGTTCGCGGGTATCGATGCCGATAATGCCGGGCACTTGCTCGCGCTTCAACCAGTCGGCAAGGCTTTCTTTTGCATTCCAATGGCTGTACTCCTCACTGTAGTCACTTACAATAATGGCTTCGGCATGTATGCATTCGCTCTCCATAAAAGCGGCAAGTCCGTTGGGTCTGATAGTGAAAGGAGGAACACCATAATTACCCACCAACGGATAAGTCAAGGTCATCAACTGTCCCGCGTATGAAGGATCTGTCAAGCTCTCTGGATAACCGGTCATAGCGGTATTAAACACCACTTCACCCGCTACCGGTTTCTCATAACCGAACGACTTGCCCGAGAAACGGCTCCCGTCGTCAAGAATCAATGTTACATTTCTCATTTAATCTATCTTGAATTTTGTTCTCTTAGAATTGATATATCTTTTCTATATAGTCTATAAATGCCTGATTTACCAGCTTTACACCGCCCGGTGTGGGATAATCTCCACTGAAATACCAGTCTCCGGTGTGCGACGGACAGGCTTCGTGCAATCCATCCAAGGTCTGATAAACAATCTCCACCTTTGCCCGTGTTCCCTTCGGAGTGAGCAATTCCACCATCTTGGCAGCAATCTCCTCATTGGTGAACGGTGCGTAAATTTCTTTCACATAATTCACCATCTGCTCTTTGGGCAACCCCGTCTGATTCTTCGACTTATGGTAAGCACGCGCGATGACATCTTTCATATCGCGCTCTTTCAAAAGTTCGATGGCAGCCTTGAATGCGATAAACTGATCCATGCTCGCCATATCGATGCCGTAGTAATCGGGATAACGCACCTGCGGAGAGGAAGATACAATCACAATCTTCTTGGGATTCAAACGGTCAAGAATACTGATGATACTCTGTTTCAGCGTTGTTCCGCGCACAATGCTGTCGTCTATAATCACCAGATTGTCCACGTGAGGTACCAGACTTCCGTATGTAATGTCGTACACATGAGCTGCCAAGTCATTACGGCTGTTACCTTCGGCAATGAATGTACGCAACTTGATATCCTTTATCGCCACTTTCTCGCTGCGGATGCGCCAAGAAAGGATTTTCTCCAATTCCTCATGACTAGGATTATGCCCCAATTCCTCTATCTTTCTTACCTTCAGTTCATTAAGATAATTGTCGAACCCTTCGAGCATACCATAAAACGCCACCTCCGCTGTGTTCGGAATGAAGGAGAACACGGTATGCTCCACATCATAATCTATCGCTTTCAGGATAGGGCTCACCAACTTCTCACCCAGCAGTTTCCTTTCCTTATAAATATCCATATCACTGCCCCGGCTGAAATAGATACGCTCAAAAGAGCATGCCTTCTTTTCCTTTGCCCGGTTGATTTGCGCCAGACGCATCTTTCCGGCTTTATTCAGCAGGATAGCCTGCCCCGGCTGCAACTCGTTGATGCTTTCGACAGGCACATTGAGTGCTGTCTGAATGACCGGACGCTCTGAAGCCAGCACCATGATTTCTTCATCCATGTACCAAAATGCAGGACGAATGCCCCATGGATCGCGTACAGCAAAGGATTCTCCGCTTCCTGTCATTCCGCAGATGACGTAACCTCCGTCCCACTCCTTGCTCGATGTTTTAAGCACATTGGCCAAATCAATACGCTCCTCAATGGCATGAGTAATGTCCATGCCTTTCAATCCTTCGGCCTCACACTGCACATAGAGACGCTCCACTTCACGGTCGAGGCGGTGTCCCACTTGTTCGAGCATGATATAAGTGTCGGCATACTTGCGCGGATGCTGTCCGTCGGCAGTGATGCGTGCAAAGATTTCATCCACATTGGTCATGTTGAAATTACCGCACAACGCCAGGTTCTTGGCACGCCAATTGTTGCGGCGCAGGAAAGGATGCACATACGAAATCCCACTCTTCCCGGTGGTGGAATAACGCAGATGCCCCATATACACTTCCCCCGCAAAAGGCAAGTATTTCTTGGCATATTCGGCGTCATTCAATTGTTCGGGAGTCAAATCCTTGAAATTGCCCTGCACATTGCCAAATATCTCTGTTATCGCTCCCGACCCCAAGGCCCTTTCGCGAAACATATATTCTTCACCGGGGTTGGCTTCCAACTTCACGCACGCCAGTCCCGCACCTTCCTGTCCCCGGTTATGCTGCTTCTCCATCAGCAGATATAGCTTGTTCAAGCCATACATCCAAGTTCCATACTTCTCCCGGTAATACTCCAACGGTTTAAGCAATCGTATCATTGCCACGCCACATTCATGCTTTAACGGTTCCATTCTCTCTCCTTTAACCTCATTATTTTATACTAAAAAAACTCTCGTTACTCTTTTCCAAAGATATCTCCATTGTTTACCATTGTCCTCCGCACTTTTCCCGCTTACCGGTACATCTTGATTTTATCAACGGTTTCGGACAAGCGAATGTTTTCTGCTGTCCGGGTACGATAAAAAACAAAAATAAGTCTAAGTAATGGGAAATACGGAAATATTCAAATAATAGAATCAAAAAGACGGAATTGGGACTACGGCTGAAGATAAATCCCTGTTGTTGAAGTGTTTTTGAGCGGAATGCGTAGTTTTGTGTAATACTTAACCTTCTTCCTATGTCAATCAATGCAATGCCTGCACTGCCATAGCCCCGATGTTCCCACCGTTTCGGGCTTTTTATGAAGGCAGAGTAAGCATCTCGTTTCTCAATGCAGCCTACTGTTCCACACATAATCTACTAAAATATATGTTCTGATTCGGCTGCAAAGATACAAATATCAATTAACATAAATGCAATAAAA
>CDZI01018359.1_pt1 | contig 16845 bp, 23 predicted proteins | sample 554811 | NCBI WGS metagenome assembly CDZI01 (sample SAMEA3182110, study PRJEB8094) | gut metagenome | biome: human; feature: gut; material: Stool; isolation source: human stools | place: Canada | collected 2013-04-23
GTCTGAACTAAGCTAAGTGTCTTATTCGGAATGTTCAAAACAAAATAATTTATATCCTGAAAATTCTCGATAGAAGAAAAAGTAATAGTACTGACTAATTTTGACCCAACAGTAAATACTACTGAGCGTATGTAATCATCAGGAGTATTAGTCAAGATAATCCCTTTGGCATTTACAAGCTGAGACAGTCTATCGTCGGATAAAGTAGTCGCTAATTCAGAGTAATCTACAATGACAAAATCAAGACCTATATTAGACAAAGCCGTATCCTGCTGCGATGTGGTTAAATTCTGAACCTCGGCGTATCTTACCGAACCTCCATAAGTTAAACCGGAACTTAGACCTGACAATAATTTTGTAGACTTGTTAAGTGCGAATATAGAATACGTATTTCCCGTAACAAAGCTTACGAAGATACAAGACCCAGATGTATTATTGCCTTTAATGAAAACCGTCGGATTCCTGTAATCGGATGGTGTATCAACTAAAACAATACCTCGGGCATTATCAACAACTGCAAGCATCTCGTCCGACAGTGTAGTACCCAAAAGAGAGTACGGAATTCTAACAAGATCAATACCTATGTTGCCCAAGGCTTTATTCTTATTATCATCAGAAACACTACTCTGATCACGATCAAAAGAAACCGCACTCGGATCGTATAAGTATGCGAAACTCGAAGTAATAACCCCGGTCGCCTCATTGACATTCAAAGCCGTACAGAAACTGTTGCTGAACTGTCCGTAAAAACGACGGCTACCACCTGACGTGATAGAAAAATTATAGAGTAAGCCTGTCTCCTGCACCAATAAGGCGGTGGCCGAAAGACGTGCGGCTTTCTCATCGTCCGAAACAGCATCCGAGGAACCAATAGCAGACTCCGAGATCACATGAACCTTCCAACCTAAATTCTCGAACGCCTGTGATTGTTGTGCACCCGACAAAGAAGTAAGACGATCAAACCTGAGGGCTCCTGGATCATTTAAAAACAAATTACCATTAAAAACAAATGTTTTCGACGCCTTCTTATAGGAACAATATAAAGCCAAAGTATTAGACCACAGGCTATAAAAAATAGGCTCGGGTACACTCGCAAAATTGGAAGATGTGAAAATATGATTATCTGCATTATATATACCCACGCCAGTATTAGTACCATCAACAGTCAGTAAAACAGCAGCTCCTGCCAGTAACTTAGCATCCTCCTCATCCGTGAGAACGACAGACGTTGCACCCTCCGGGAATTTTAATACAACCAAGTCTAAACCTAAGTTTGACCAAGCCTGCTCCTGCTGCGCACTCGTCAAAGCTGGATTTTGGACGGTAAAATGCAAGCTCAAAGCATCTTGAAAATTGTAGCTATTAAGAGCAGACACCACGCCCGTAGATCGTGTAATAGATAGTATCGCAATAATAGAATTAGACACAGAACGAGTGAAAGTAATCCTATTCGAATCTAAAGTCCCCAATAAAAACAAATCCCCCGTATCAGTAAACAGAAGAACCTTAGAAGCAGCTACCTGTTCTATTTCCTCCGCCGATAAAGTAGACCCTAAAAAGCTACTATCCGTAACATAGACCTTCATGCCTAAGTTGGCAAACGCCTGTGCCTGTTCAGTAGCAGACAGAGTCTGCATTTTTATAGATACCGCATTAGGATCTATGAAACTTGCCGAAGTAAGAAAACGAAATAGTTTAGTGGACTTAGTGTAAATACACTGTAAAATATATCTGTTGTTTCTTACTGCCCAAAAACTTACTTGATCCCCTCCTTGATAGTCACTAAAATATATTTTAGTAAGTACCTCTTTGCCCGCAGCTACCGTGCCACGCAAGATAACTCCTTTACACGACAACAATCTATCCTCCTGATCATCGGTAAGTGTCGCCTGACCATTGACAAGATCGATAATCATCAGGTCAGCACCTATATTTTCCAATGCTTGATTCTGAGCCGAAAGACTCAAAGACTGGGCAATATCCGTCCTAACCACCTTCGAGGCAAAATCAGCAGACGTGACATGATCATTGATGCGCGCCTGAAGATCAACAGAAAGACAATCCCAGTCAATGGAATTCTTAAGAACCGTGGCATGGATGACATTATTCTCGTCTATAGAAATCTGAATCCGATCGCCAATAGAACCAACATATTCCTTGACAAAGGCACTAACCGGAATACTCGTGGTAGTACCATCAGCATTATCAAACTCAATGCTCTCGGTCTCTGCGTTATAACGTAAGGCCAGCTGCTCGATAGGCAAGTCAATCTCTACAGACGCACCAGCAAGAGTCGTGAACGTAATCTTATAAGACGACGAATCGTAAGCCGGAAGACCTACACAAGTATTAAGCAACTCGCGAATGTCAGCATGAGAAGTAGACGACGTATTATGAATAGATATGCTCTCCGTAACAGACTCCAAAGACGCCTTCTTACTCAACTCCTCCGTAACAGACGCCTGTGACATGATAAGATTAGAACTATTACCAGTCGTATCTACAACAGCATCAACACCAACCTTCTGGAGAAGCTCCTCAGTAACGGCATTCTGAGACAGGACAGCAGTAGTACTGTTACCCGGACCCTGAACAATCTCAAAAATATCAACCTGATCTGCAATATACTGCTTGAGGTTATCCGTAGTGACAAAACCACTCAGAAAATCTATAACCTCAGGAAGCGTGTCGATGCTCAAATCAGGAACTGCCGTAAACGAGTCAATAGTATAATCAAGATTCTGTGACAGCTCCGTGGAATTGAACGTCTTATACTTCATCTCCCCAATAGCCCCAACCTGAGAAATAAAGAGTAAGTCCTTCTCGTAAAGATAAGACACCGTAAGCAAGATAGGATAATATCCGGCAGCCCGCAAGGACAAAACCAAAATGCTATTCTCCTGCCCAAGAACGACTGACAAATAAAAAGCATCTGAAACCCCCGAAGCCATAGGCTCCGAGTCTACAACACCATCTACGCTCCGATAAACATCATACATGACAGAACTGCCAAACGACTGACATATACGAAGTAATACCGACTTCTCCTGAAAGGACAATGAAAGTGATTGGGCTGTAGAAGCAACTAAACCCGCAACGGCACTCATCTGAGCAACAGGACTCTCCAAGGGACGATAAGTTACAAGAGACATGCGCAACACAATTATTTAACGGATATATAATTGCTACCCCACCCTACAGACATTAAAACATAACTAACAAAAGCAGACCACATTAAAGTGATCTGTAACTCCTACGTAACTAACTCTCCTGTCGCATCCGTCGAAGAACTTCCTGCCACTCGCAATCCATGTCGCGCCAATAGGTATAACCCTCCGGAGTCATACAAAACTGAAAGGCCTCGAGAATGTAAAAAGGAGGCCGACTGACCGGATCACAAACATAGGAATGAAAAGACTGACGACCCAAATTAAACGTGAACTTCTCGAAAGCTCCTCGATCCTTCAGAAAGGACTCAAATGCAATAACAAATCTGTTGTTAACAAGCATGACCATTAATAGCTAACCCAAGTGAATGTCAACAAAAAGCATCGGCGTGAAGACAGTATTAAACAAATAAGCAATATCCTAACAGTGAGCCGACTCGACAACTCGGATGATACGTAAAACTCTAAAATGCCTACTCAACGTGAATTTGAATCCCACGACCAGAATCCCACGTAGACTTCAAAAGAGAGTACAACTTCTTAAACGTCTCACTGCTCTGCATGACTGCACCTACAACCGTATTGCGACCCACAAGAATACAACCATCCGTATCCTCCGGATAATTGCCGATATGAATGAGAATGCCCTCAAAGCCCGGAACCCCTACCAAACGTGGCAAGTAACCATCACAGAACGAATACTGAGCACGCTGAGAATACTTAGGTGACTTAACGTTCAATGTGACAGAATAAGTACCACGAGGAATAGCTGTCTTACCATAAACCTTCTTCGAAGCAATCTCCGACTCTGACATGTCAGCGGTAAGACCCCTATCCACATCCTCCATCGTGTCGCAGAAAAACTCACCATCGACATACAATTTCCCGATGGTATACTTCGGTCCCTTAAAATGCCGATCCAAAAACAAATGCAAGTCTTCCATATCCTCTATTCACTAAATGTTGCTGATATGCCATAGAAACCAACCGCCTTGCCATAACACAAGGCCACACGTGCAAGATGATCTACACCCGGAGGAGTCGTAGGCTTATTAAGTGTTAAAGCCACAGATACATCCCACACTCCAGCAGTAGAAGACTCAGCATAAGTAATAGCTCCTACTGAAACCCAGTAATCAGAAGCCACAAGCGCAGGTGCATGGCGCACAAAAGTAGTGCCGAGATCGTAGATAGAAGCTGACAACGTATCAACATGAGCTAAAAAATTGGGATATGATACTGTGAACTTAGCAACCTGCGTGGATGGATTATCACTATAAACATGCACATACTTATTCGACGCCGTACCTGTAATAACAACACCACCCTGTGTGAAGGTTAAAACCGACGGTGTAAAACCAGACGGAGGACTCGTCAAGTCAAAAGTGAGACGCATCGTGCGGGTATAAGACGTCAGATTATCTGTATACGACAAGGAAACAGACTTATTAAGAACATCCTGTGACGGGACGACCGTCACAACATCATCCGTACCATCATTCCATGGAATAGATAATGGCCCAGTGACCGATAAAACCTTAGCTTGTTTAACTATTCTTTGTGACATACAAATAATCCGTTGAAGATCCATACCTACCGTATACCAAGTTCGTCGGGTAATAACCATCTGACGGACGGAAATAAGTCCCAGTACCTACTGCCGTAAGACGATAGTACACCTGTACCGCAACAGTCGACTCCCAGAACTGCGGAACCCACCTATCCGACGACGCTACCCAAGAGTTAAAACCACTCTCAATAGTCATAGTATAATCCCCGGAAACCGCCTCCAAAAGACTGGAAATAGGAATTGCAATAGCAACCTGAGCCCCACCACTACTCAAAACAAGAATAGAGTTTGACTCAATAGTCCGAGTATGACCATCGTAGGACAATACCAATGTCGCCTTCGCGTAACTTGCATAAATAGACTCCCACTCACTCGTGGGAACTACAAAGTATAAACTACCAAACTCTGTAAAACCGCGACCAGTGCGATAAACACTAAAATGGTAAATTTTATTTGATAAATTAACATTGTTGCTGAAGGTGACCGTAATGGCGTTGTCGTACTCCACATATGAAGAGCCCCCACTTGAAATCACACGCCGCGTATAACTAAGTGTTCCCGGATAAAGACACGTCGAACCACCTGTAACAACCATACCATTAACAGCGGTATCCTTTACCGCCTTATAATGATTCGACGCAGAAAGAGAGCTTCCCACAGAAACATCGAAATCATCTACAGAAATAGTAGTATCTACTGTCTTAGTATAACCAGAAACGTATGTCAAAACTCCATGAAGAATGAACTGATAGCGCACAACGGCATCATAAGGCTCAAGCAAAATAGAAGTCTGGACAGGACGCGAACTACCACCTGCATCCAGATCCAAATAATACAAGGATGACTGCTCATCGTAAGTATTAGCATCCCGGGTGATATGACCCGCATCTAAGGCATAATATGACATAGCAGCCGTATAGGTAGCATGAAGACTAAAGTAAGCACCGAAGGATGCCTCAGGGACTGCTGGAACATTCTCGTCCGCAATAATAGGGCTGGCGCAAGTCAAAACATAATCTACACCGCCAACATCATTAGCCTCCGTAGTTAACCCAAGACCACTCCCATCAAAGACCATGGGATAATCCGAAAATGGATGAGAAGCCGATACTGACACTGCGAAGCCTTCCGGAAGCGTGACATCTGAACCTATATAAGCCTTCTCGATACTCCCATCTGTGTAAACCTTCTCCACATAGGGCCTATGAAACCGACAAGTGTAATTATACTGCCTATTGTAGGCATAACGCAACTTCCGAGAAGCATGGGACGGGGACGCCATAGGCTCCTGATTCAGCAAAGGCGCAAACTGATCATCATTGCTACTCGTAAGCGAATAAGCCTCGTAACGTATCCAACCCCAATTGCTGAAAGTAACAGCACCCTGTGAAACCGTAGTCGACGCCCGAAGCTGACCCTGCTGAACCCAAATCTCCGCAAAGTTGCCCGCAACACTCGTATTATCCCACGACGACAACGTCGTAACCGTAATCGAAATAGTCATCCCAGAAACAACAGGCTCCGAAACAGAATACAAACTATCATTAGACGTCCCATACTGAAGCCAGTTAACCGGGTCCTGATCCTCAGTGTAAATAGACGCGGTAGTAGTGAAAGTCAAAGTCGTACTAACACCCTTCTTTGCACTAAACACATAAGACGCAGCAGACGCAGACAGACTATTAGCACGCTGGCGAATGCGAATACGAGACCGAACCAGACTATCAACACCATCGGTGGTGTCGTAAATATCAACAGACCGCTCTCGAACTAAAGCAGAAAAGTTCTCAGGAGAATAAACCTTAACTGTATCCAAAGGACCAGTCGTGCCTGACGAATCCAAATAAAAAGAATCTGAACTCCCATCCCCCCAAGCATAACCTGACGCAGAAACCAAAGATCGCGGAACAGCTGCACCAGAACCAGAAGAAGGAATGTTTATTGTCTTAACAGAACGCCTGCGAGCCATGAATAAAAGGAATTTAACGGATATATAATTGCAGAATAGCCCCACTCTATAAATAAGCAAAGGAGAGTACCTAAGTACCCCCCCCCCTACTTGGTATACAAAAACGACCACTCTGTTTACGCAATCGACCAATCGCTATTAGAAATCACCTGAAATGAAGCCCCATTGTCGGAACCACCTTTCTGACCAAGAGTAATCGATGCCGTCGTGGTACCCTCCTCGTTGATGTACAGATAAGCGTCACCAGCATTCTGAGTAATAACCGTCGAGTGATACTGGCCTGCACCAGCAGACGTGCCGCCATTGTCGGCCACATTTAAAGTGGCAGTACGATTACTGATCGTGGTATTCTCCGGAACGGAGAAAACAATACTAAAGTCGTAAGCTGCTACAGCACCCGGGTCTCCCGTAATCGCTGCACCGTTAGTCACAGAAACCCCACCGGCAGTGTAATTCTCCGGAAGCGTAATAGGAAGCGACGGAGAAGCACCAAGAGAGAACGTGAGCTTGGTGGAATTCGATCTACCCGTAATAGTGAGATTACCTCCCCCTTTGCCGATAGACGACGTGTTAGAAGTAAAGGTCACAAACTCTGCCAACGGAGTCTGAGCAGCCGTTACAGTACACGGGGCAGGACCCGTAGCGGAAATCGTCATCGCATACGACCGCGCAACACGACCAGTATGCTCCGTACCAGTACAATTTACAGTTTCATTACTATTTCCCGACATCGGGACAATAGTCAACCAAGCAGGCTTTGCCATAACAAAAAGAGTTTAAACTAAAAAACTATTCTATATTCCAAGATCGATTGCTAAAAACATCAAAACTACCGCTCGACCCATTCGGGCTCGCAAGCCAAACAACGCTCGGATCAACATGCAAGTAACCATCCTTGTCGAAAATGAAGGCAGCATGCGGATTCCCCCTAACCGCCAAATCAAAACCTCCCGCACTACTCAAAAGAGGGGCATCATAAGCATCCTGAAAGCCTAACCACAACGAACTATCATACCACTTCGAAACAACAGACGACGCAGGAGGCGTAGTAGACCAAACATCACTTACAAGGTTGCAAGGAAGATACTCCCTAATACAGCGCAACGACGAACCCGAAACCTTAAACTCCGACGGCAGCACATACGACACAGGATCTCCCTGATTCCACATGCGCTTAAATAAAGATTCGTCAACAACAGAATTAAACAAACTGAAACGCTGAACAACACCACTAAATAAATCCGAACCTCCTAACCCCGAACCAATATTCAACTCCGACGAAATGAAAGACTCGGACAAAGTCGGAGAGTAAGCATAAGATACCCCATTTATGTTCAACGACACCGCGCCAAACTCTGAAATGGAAACCCCTACCACATACTGCTGATGAGGACGCACTACGAAGCTATACTCATCGTCTACAGGAAAAAGAGAAGAATCCTTAATGTAAATGCCAAAAGGACGACCCGCATAGCTTCCAAAACACTCAACATACTGAAGCGTGGCGACATCAGACCCCGTCGCAAAAACAACCCACTTGGTGAACGGAAACACAAAAGAACTACCTCCATCCGCCGAATAGAAAGACCCGGACGATGTATCAGCACCCTTGTGATGAGACCTAACCTGACAGGCTGCAACAGGTAACGACAAACTATGCGACAACACGATAACCCCTAATTAAAATAGTAAATGACAGCACGACCATTCAAAAACTCTATAGCATACTGTCTATTCGCTGAAAGATCCTGCCACCCCGCAACCGGAATCAAGGAACCCCAATCTATAGTGGTGCCATTAGACGACGTGGTGAAATAAACAACAGACAGCTTAGGAGAACTCTCTATAGACGAAAAAGTCAAAGAACTTAAAACACCGCAATTGTAAATACGATACCCCTCTACTGCAATAGTCGGAGTAGGACCATCGACCGTTACAATTGTAGGAGACGACAAAGTCGCAAGCTCCCGCGTGACTGCAGCCTGAGACATCACGGCAGTCGTACTGCTACCCGGAACCTGAACAACCTCAATGGACGAACCACCGCCACCCAAACCCGTTAAAAGCAACCACGAATCCGTAGAAACAACACTCTGCTGCTCGCGATTATAAACAAGACGAAGAACCCGAACACACTTAGCAGACGAGATAGTCTCTGTATCAAACCCCGGATTGCCAAACTGAACCGACAGAATATCAAAAACCCCAGACGCCGAATCGGACGAAACAACCCAGTAATAAGCCTTGGCGGACGACGTAACCGTACTCACACCAACACAGTCCAAAAGCCAACCCTCCCGGAACCAGTCACACAGAATATTAATGACCTTCTCCATACGAGTGTCCGGAACAGGAGGAGCCGGAGGTGTGGGAGCCGGAGGACAACAACATGACGAACAAGACCCAGAACCTGTCGCAGGACGCACAACAGGCATCTCATACTCCGACGTCAAAAGAAGATCATCCGGGATGTTATTCGTGGACGACGAACACACAATATGAGGTCGGTCAGACTCACTCCCTAACCCGGAGATCAACTTCTGGTAATCTGCACTCGTCAAGTTCCCAGACGAGAACATGGCGGTCAAATACGGTATTAACTGAGAACGAAACATGCCAACACTTTGAATTTATGGGATATATAATTGCTTAACCCCAGCAACAAAAAAAAGTGAGCCCAGTATAAACTGGACTCACTTACGATAAAAAAAGAAACGCCCCTAAAAAGCCGTCTCTACAAAATGGACATCCGCAAGCAACGCCGAAGACCGAAAAGGATAAAGACCATCCTCACGTGGCTGAAGAAGCAAAATACTATCAGGATACCCTAAAAGATCCCGAAAACAAGCCATTTCACCATCCTCGCACACAAAAGTCCCCGTAACCCACCGACGCGGATTGAATGACAGAGGAGCCTGAAGTAAATAACGACGACCCGGAATAAAAGACTTCACGCGCGTGTCATGCCTAACTGAATGCATAACTCCCCGAAGATCTGGTAAGACCTCAAATCTGAAACCACGAACACTACTCATAGCTACACTCTAAAACCTAATATTAAGATTTGATAACTCCTTAGAACTCAATAGCTTAGCTCGATCTGAGGAAATATAACGAAAATGTATATCTCCACAGATGACCCACAAAACAGGAGGCTGCTCCTCATGTGTCTCCACCAAAACAATTCTGCCTACATCGCCATCCTTCTAAGAAGAATAATTAGAATACGCAGAAATAGCATCCGGCTCAACAGTCACATAGGAACCAATTAACCCATCACGCATAGATCTACTTCATTGCATCGTGATACACCTCCTTATATGAGGACTCAGGAACTCTCACCATATCACGATGGATAGTCCGAAGCCACTCATCTTCTACGTTAACATACAAGCTATCTTGTGTCTCAATAATCCCCGGAATCTGACACTTAGGATCACGCAAACCTAAGAGCAACCCTACATAAGACATAGAAACCGTAGGTAGGGATTCTAACTCCACCCAAATAGTCCTACCAAGCTCCGACGACGAAGGAATAAAGTGATTAAAATTAGAACACTTAACCCAACCCGACATATCAGCGTCACTCCAAAACTCCGTAGGCAAAACCGGACCAACAACATGAGTGGATTTATGCTTATAGGACTTAATTGAGTACTTCCGCACAAAGCAATCCTCTAAAACTTTAGCTGCATCTCGACACTGAGCCCACATGAGAAGCTGACAACCAAGCTCAGACGCACAAGGTATTCGATAATAAACATTCATGGAACTAACTCCTTCCTAAATTAAACATATGAGGCAACAAACTAATCCACGTAAACCAAAAAGACAAGTCCATAACAGTTAGCAATTCAACCGAATCATCAGCATCCATACGAAATAAGGATATGTCAGTACCAGACAAAAACAGCAAATTATTCCTATGAAGAATACTCCATCTCCCATCAGGCTGCCGCTTAATCGTACAAGAAACACTCAGGTCGTAAGACTGGATAAAATCACAGATCATACGACACAAAGTATACAAGTCTGCCTCGCACAAAGAACGAGACTTAATATCACAGTAGTAAGCGTACTCCCGCAACTCCCTAAGTGAATGGTTGAATTTCCACATATAGAAATCAACCCGTGAATAAGTTAACTCGAAGTCTGCAAACCTCCCGAAGCTCCCACCAACATAGAGCAAGCTACAAGCACATAAAACCATCCGACGAGACGTCACTGAATCATACATCTCAGACCCATCGCATAACTCTGTGATAACAGTATCGTCGTACCAACTCGACGACAAAATGTCCGGAAGCATGTAAATCCACTTAAAGTCCATAGTAGCTGCACTATACCATAAACAACCACGGCGCAACACAATGAAACTATAACGAGTCAAGTAAACCTCAAAGACACCCGATGTATCCAACAAACGGTACTGGCGGAGACCAAACCGACGCAACATGCCACCATCTAAGAACTTGCTAATATAACGCAAAACTTTAGCTCCTCCAGCAATATCCCGAAAACCAGACAACGCCCAAGACTCTAAAGACGCCTGAACATGAGATAATAAATTACCATACTTTGAGTAATTATAAAACCCACGCTGAGTAGATTTAGCACACACAGACTCCAAAGGAGGAGACACATACTTCTTAATCTTCAACACACTCATGGCACTAACACCCCAAAATATTAAACCCAAGCTCCTGAAGCCTACGAATAAACTCCGAAGTAAAAGTCGCACGCCATGCAAACTTGTCAAACCTACTACCACCCATGTTCTTAATATGACGCCGAGTTAAAATATCATATACCTGAACCAAGTAAGAATAGACCGGGAGAAAGGCTAAAATCGACGCCTCCGGGCCCCGTAAATCAAATAAACGAGCATTACGAGACATGGACCCACGACACTCTACAAACTCGAGAGAAAACCACGAAGAACAAACACGCATGAGCTCCCGATGATTTACCGAAATAGCTAACGTAGGAAGAGAAACAGCACAACAAACAATACCCGACTCACTAAAAGACGACGACAAACGCAGAGACAAATAAGACTGAAGCTGACTTGAGACTATGCGATAAACATCCTCTACTCCCTTACTCCTAACTAAAGCATCGCCTACAAAGACAGACCCTAACCCAGACATATAAAAGTCTGGACTAATCCGTCTAACATCACTGTAAGGCTTCGATAAGGAAATACGACGATAACCCATTCTATCAAACAACTACTCTAATCCAACCCACGAAGAATATCTTCCCAAGCACACTCAAGCTCTACCCAAAAAGAACCACCCTCAGGCGTGGTGCTAAATACAAAGGCATGATAAAGAAGATCAGCAGCCGACGTGCGGTAACAGTAATCATTAAAATTCCTGCTACCCCAAATACCACCATTACGACGATCATAAGCCGCAAAGTTTTCTAAAAACTGATCATAGACACCGTGGATCTCCAGAAAGCCTATAAAAAGCTGGCACATATCAACTGACGCCATAACTACTAACTTAAATTAAATGTGTAACCTCAACTGCTGTCGGATCAGTAACCCCATCATTCGCATAGGTGACGTCCCAGACACCCTCGTGCAACAAAGAAGCATCAAATGACTTCGAAAGCCCCATTATAGCACGAACACACATATTACTACCGTAATATTCCCGTGCCTTAGCAATGGCAGACGATACACTCGGAAAACGATCCCAATTAGTCGGATAAGGAACAGATCCCTCATGTAAAAGCCTAAAGCTCCCGTCAGCATAACCCGAAAGAACTACAAAAGCCGTATTAACTACTTGGAGATGACAACGAATGAACTCACCCTCACCATTAGAATCCAATGAGAGAACATCATGAGAAACTACAGACAAAACAGGAAGCTCCAGATACTCCGCAACGCTCAGACCCTTCTGAACATTATAGAATTTATGACCGTTAATCTTAAGCATAACGCAAACACCATATTAAATTCAACAATCAATCGTAATCCCTATCGATCACAACACAAAGGTAGGAAAATTAATTTTATTCTCCAAATAAAAAGGAAAGTTTGATTGTACTATCTTCACTCTCCTTAGCACTGTCTTGAAAAAGACATTATTTTGTATTCCGCCTCTCTAACTCTTCGATCAAGGCGTCGGCAAACGCGCAAGCCATACTTGCAACCCCATCTTCAGCGTATGAAGTATCCATACCCAACGAAGACACAATCCCCTGCATTGCCTGCCCGGCATACACCCGCCGCCAGTACTCGCGAACAGGTATAAGGTCTTGAACAGTGGCTGACTTGGCCATTTCGTTAACATCAACAATGCGATTCATGCACTTTCCCTGCTCCAGCTTCTCGTCATCATCTTCTCGCATCATCAGATCTTGACTACACTTTGTATTGGCTGGGAGCCAGCCCCCGTCATCTCGATACGATTGTGGTGTTTCTTTGCCAGACAAGGGATCTTGCACCATAGCTACTATTGAAAATAACGGATTATTTACATTGAAGCAAACAATACGTGCTTTACAGCCTCCCAGCGTGCACACCGCCGCACCTCGCTTGGCGGCCTCCAAATCGAAATTCTTCATAATATATTTAATTTATAAAATTATAACTGTTTCCACATCCACACAAAAGCCGGATCATCGTAATCGGCATAATCTTCATATCCCCGGCGTCTATACCAATCATGCATCCATGCGGACTTATCAACCCATAAAACACATGAGTCACAACCTAACCCGCGAGCAATATTCTTCAACGTAGCCAATAACTCATTCCCATAACCTTTACGTCTTTGGCTCGACTTAACCTCCACATTCTTAAATACAGCAATAGACTGTCCAATATGTCGATAGATAACCGCCTTGCAGCACCTGTGCAGAGTTACGTGTAATTTTAAGTCAAGCATAATATCATGGAATTGATATCCACTGATAACTACATGGATCACACTGCAAAATGTCCATCCATTTGGCAACATTGTGGCAGTCGATAAGTTCAACGCTCCCGTCCCACTTGTTCCGCACAAGGCGCGGCAGATGGCAGAATATCTCTTCTATGGTGTTATCGGTAACGCGACAGTCTGAGACAGCCTGAATGTCGTGCCATTGTGTCAGAGAAGAAACTCGATACTCTAAATCGGCAATCTCATCAGCTTGCTTATCTAATGCCCGCTCGTACGCAGCTACTGTCTGCGGGGCAATATCTTCCGCCTTGTCGATGTTGCGCCAATAGCGGCGAACCCAATTCCACATTGCATAGTAGAACTTATCCCGCATATCCCGCCGGTGCAAATCGGCCTGCGTGTCGTACTTGGCCGTGTGGTGGCATGGAGCAGACTTGATGCAGCGGAATGTGCCCGAATCGGTGATATACATCAGCCCTGCGAACTTCGGGCATTCAGCCTCGGAGATGATTCCATCCGGACAGACATACCAAAAGTAGTTAGGCTTCTGCATCGGTTCCTTGCCACACCCTATACCGTATTTGTCATAGCTGTGGTATTTTGCTACCGTCATATCCTCTCCTCCCAGCAATCGCATTTTCTCCTGCTTGTGGGCAGCCTCATTCAGAAAATCTGAATGGCTGATCTTGATCTCACACTCGTACACATATCCGGCTTTTGAGATTGCCAAGTAGTCAGACTCCCAAGCATAGAAAAATAAACCAATCATCTCAAATGCAGGCTGTCGCAGGATTGGATGATTCTCATAGAAAGCCCGCTGAATACTATCCTCCGTATATTTATGCTTCTGTGCGACTACACCCCGTCGACCTCTAAGTCCCATGCAATCAATAAATTTATTTTACCAACTCAAATTCATAAGCAGTAACAAATAGATTAGATTCCCAAGTCCCAGAACCAGAAATCATATCAGTCAATGACGCAAAAGCCTCACGAGGTGTACCACCAAGCCATTCACGTAAAGTATTCGTGATACCGAGACTTACATAAAACATACGGGCTTTATGATCCCACTCAAGGCCCTCCTTGATGCAATCCGCGTCCGAAATATCCTGCAACCGCTTGCACTTGACTCCGGCGATGCAGATTCGGCGAGGCATAAGCTCCGCTTTAGTGAACAGCTTGTTATTCCACCCTGCAAGGTCCTGCACGATTTCGAGGGGTATTTTATGCGCTTTGGCCACCTGAAGCAAAAACGTATCGACATCCGGATGTTCAGCAGCAATCGTCGAATATTTTTGCGCCACTGCCACGATCTCTCCGACCCCGTATTTTGGCAGTATCACATCCCCATTATTCCTTTTCGCCCATCCGAAGTTATCAGATAAAAAGTCCGGTTGCGGAGTTATTATCCATCGGGACATGATCTTCCGACCCTCAATAACCGCCTGCGTCAACCCATAGTGAGCATTAAAGTATATCTTCTGCATATCTATCTCTCTTTAAAATGCTCGACAAGCTCCTCAACCGTAGCCTTGCGCCAGTAACAATAATATTTCTCAAAGTTCTCCTTTAGCCATTCGGTAGACCACTTGTCAGACAAACATAAACAAAAATCACCAGCAGTATCTGTAAACCACTGATCCCGGTCATTCTCGTCATTCATCGCCGCCAATGCTTTGAACATCCCAATGTTTTCGCCACAATCAATAAGCCCATATGCCGCAAGCTCATCTGATGTATTACAATGGGGCACGTCAACGCATCCATCCTCCAACCCGACAACTATAATCGAATTAGCCATATTAATTTGATGCCTTCCCGCGTACCCTCTATCGAACAACCATTTAAATAAATCAGTCCGCTTCTTTGCATCCTTAACACGAACAAAGCACGGAGTAATGAATTTTATCATATGCTTATCGTTTTAGATTGTTGGTTTTGTTAATCTCTGCGGCAATAGCCTCCACGGTCTTGCCCCGGCCTCGGCCATTGCGGCGCACTCGTTCTATTTTCTGGAACCGCCGAACAACTCCCGTTGGCTGAAGGTATTCATCGAGACCTGAATAGGCGACAACCTCATTGAGCCATTCCTTTACGTCGAATCCATCCGGCGGTCCCTGCCAAGTACCATCAATCAAAAAATTTTTCACTCCTTGTTCAGTTTTGAAATAAACAATGTAACATACTTGCAAGCATAGGTACAAGTGTAGTCATCACGGTCACGATGAAGACATTGGAACTCATTCAACGGACAACAGTCACGATGTGCCTTTATCGCTTCCGCAATCACCCGAGACTCTGCATCCAACTCAGCAAGTTCGACACACTCAATCACACGCCGCTTCAACATAGAAGCTGCACCATCACGGCTATTTCCAACGGCATATTTTTCAATATACTCTTCTACTCTTTTACTATTCATACATCATTCAGTTTTTGAATAAACAATCTCAAGTCTTCACACAATGTAGGATCGCAAGCCCGACCAGCACCACCACAACCATCCTTATACATACAAGAAGACTTGAATGCCTCTACCGATTTTTGCCGCATCTGTTCATAAGCCTCATCCTCGGCGAGTTCGATAGCGATAGACACATCCCATCTTGATACGACCAACTCGCGCCCTCCGAATCTTTCAGCATACTCTTGTGCCGTACACGTGGCAAATGTAATGTATTCCTTTGCTTCCTCGCTTTTCATAGTCTTATGGCATTTGTTATCAAGCATATCGTCTTTTTGCCATTATCACATCTCAGTTTCAATAGCGGAGAATTCTCCCTTATCCCATGACCAACAACCACCCCTCTGACATGCTTGCTCTTTTTGGACTGAACAAGACACCCAATAGGGAAGTTTGACAAGGCAGACGCCATCAATATGGCACATTTTTTACATTGATCTTCATACTCGGCTATTGTACGCAGGGCTTGCTGATACTCTTTTTCTGTTATCATGGCTCAATCATTTTTATCGTTATCGTCATCGGGATAGCTCACATCCTCATAATTCACGCAGAAGTCGAGGTCCGGATTATCGTCGAATATTCCTTTGGCTCGGCATTCTTCGTACTTTCGGCAGTTATCGCAATGGCATTCGTTTATTAGTCTGTTGATCTTCATTTTCTCTTCCCTTTTAGCTCCGCAACGCGGTGGAGGATATGATTTCTCATCGCTTCATTAGCAAATTTTAATGCTCCGAAATAGCCCTTACACTCGGCAAGCATTAAAATCA
>CDZI01073341.1_pt1 | contig 16807 bp, 8 predicted proteins | sample 554811 | NCBI WGS metagenome assembly CDZI01 (sample SAMEA3182110, study PRJEB8094) | gut metagenome | biome: human; feature: gut; material: Stool; isolation source: human stools | place: Canada | collected 2013-04-23
ACGACGCGCGCCACGTCCTTCACGCGCAGCACGTGGCCCTCGGGGTCGCTCCAGATGATCTGCTCGGCGACCTCCCGCTCCCCGGCCAGCGAGGGTGCGATGTGGATCGGCGTCTCGGTTTCGGCATTGCTCACCGCACCGCCCAGCGGCGTGAGCCCCTGCGAGGCCAGCGCCGCGGAGATCACCTTCTCGCCGATGCCGTAGGCCGCCAGCCGCTCCCGATCGACGTAGACCGAAATCTGCTCCGACTGCACGCCGTAGGGACGCAGGTTCGAAACCGACTCGATGCGCCGCAGGCGGTCGCTCAGGTCATCCATATAGCCTTTCAGCTCGCGGTAGGAGCGCGTATCCGATTCGAGGGTGATGAGCAGCGCCGAGGTGTCGCCGAAATCGTCGTTCACGACGAGCGCCGCAACGCCCGAGGGCAGCTGCATCTTGAACGACGCCAGCCCGTGCTTGATCTTCGACCAGACCTCGTCCTCGTCGTTCACGTCGTCCTCCAGCTCGACCATCACATAGCACATGCCGTTCTGCGAGGTGGAGGTGGTCTTCGGACGCTTCACCTCCTTGTAGGTCATCAGGAACTGCTCCAGCGGCTTGGCCAGCTGCTCTTCGACCTCTTCGCTCGTGGCGCCCGGATAGATTCCCACGACGACGCCCTGCCGGATCGTATACTCCGGGAACTCCTGCTTGGGAATGCGCACCAGCCCGTAGATGCCGAAGACGAAGAGGCACCCGACGAGCAGGAAGGTGATGCGGAAATTGCGCATCGACCATGCGATCACGTTGTTCGAACCTTTCATCGCTCCGTCACTTTACTGCCTTCGCCGATCTTCTGCATGCCGTCCACGACGACGCGGTCGCCCGCAGCGATGCCCCCGGTCAGCACGATGCCGTCGTTCACCAGACGCCCCGTCGTGACGGCCGTGCGCACGGCCGAATCGCCGCGCACCGTCCATACGAAGCGGCTGCCGTCGCCGGCCTGCTGCACGGCGCGCACCGGCACGACGATCTCCTCGGCGGCTCCGGCCGGCGAAACCGTCACACGGCACACCATGCCCGGCAGCAGCTCGCCCCCGTCGTTCGGAAGCGTCGCCCGCACGTCGTAGGTATGGGCCGCGGGGTTCGCCACGGCACTCTTCTCGATCCGCCCGGCCGTGAAGGCACGGTCGCCCAGTGCGGCGACGACGACCCCGATGCGGCTCTCCGCCCCGAGCCCGGCGATCTCCTGCTCGGGCACCGAGAAGCGCACCTTGACGCTCCCGATCCGCAGCAGCGTCATCACCGGGACGCCCGGCAGCACATTTTCCCCGGCCGATGCCTGCCGCCGGCCCACGACGCCCGCGAAAGGCGCGCTCAGCGAACAGTCTTCGAGGTTCTTCCGGGCGATTCCGAAGGCCGATTCGGCCTGACGAAGCCGCGTCTGCGCCTCGACCCACTGGATTTCGGGCAGGCTCTCGGCGTCGTGAAGCTGCCGCAGACGCTCGCAGGCATCCTTCGCCTGGTTCAGGGCCGCTTCGGCGGCCTCGAAGGTCCGGCGCGCCGAGGTGGGGTCGAGCTCGGCCAGCAGCTGCCCCTGCCGCACCCGCTGCCCCTCGTCCGCGAAGGTGCGGGCGACGGTTCCGGGAACCGGGAAGCTCAGGGAGGCCGACGCCTCCTCCTCGATCGTGCCGACATAAACCGCGGCTCCGGCATCGGCCGAAGGTGCGGCGACAACGGTTGCGACCCGCAGCGGATCGACCGTCCGGGCCTTTTCGGGGGATGAACAGCCCGCGGCCATAAGCAGCGCGGCTGCAAGGATCGTTCGTTTCATGGATTTCGCATTTTCTCGATGCAAAGTTCTCCTTTTAGGGGCTCTTGAAAAAGGCCGCCGTGTCGGTTAAATTCGCCGATTGGTTCGATTTCGTACCTTTCGGCGAAAAACCGTTTCCCGATTTACTATATTTGCGAAAAAATCAAGCATAAAATGAACGAAAAGAACATCCGGAGTTTCTCGCTCGCCACGCTTCTCGAAGCCAACCCCCTGCGCCCGGGAGACCTCTATTACGATGGCTGCGTGATCGCTTCGCGCGTCGATGTGACGAACGAATTCAACATCGGCCTGTTCCGCTACCCGACCCGTCTGAACGCCTTCGCCATCGTTTTTTGTTCCAAAGGTTCGATCACCTTCACCTCGGGGCTGCGGCACCACACGCTGAAAGAACGGACGCTCTTCGTACACCTTCCCGGCTCGATCCTGCAAATGGAGTCCGTCGAGCGCGAATCCTCGGTCTACGCCGTGATGTGCGAGGAGGAGTTCATCCGGCGCATCAACATCGACTTCAAACTGCTGTCGCGGCTGTTCCTCTGCGTCGAGGAGCAGCCCTGCCTGCGGCTGACCGAAGAGGAGTGGAACGGCATCACGCGGTCGTTCGCCGAGATCGACGCCGAAGGGGCCGCGCCGCGCACGGACCTCTATTCCGACGAGGTCATGCGCTCGGTCATCCGTACGCTGGCCTACAAGGTCTGCCGCGTCATCGACCGCCACATCTCGGCGGCGGCCGTCCTGCCCGCCTCGGCCCGCAGCCGCAACGAGGAGTATTTCAACCAGTTCATGAAGGAGCTGGCCAGGCACTACATGCAGCACCGCTCGGTCGGGTTCTACGCCGCGCAGCTGCACCTGACGCCCAAATACCTGACGACGATCATCCGCAAGACGACGGGCCGCACGGCCTCGGACTGGATCGACGACTACGTCGTGCTCGAAGCCAAAAACCTCCTGAAATACTCCACGATGAGCATTCAGGAGGTGGCTTATTACCTCAGCTTTCCCAACCAGTCGTTCTTCGGCAAATATTTCAAGGAGCACACCGGCCTCACCCCGACCGCCTACCGGACGGGGAAATAGCCGTCGGCCACCTGCCCGATGTCCGCCTCATCAACATCGGCCACCACCTGCATCTGCGTCAGGTCGGCGGCGATGGTGAAAAGCGCCGGCGTCTCGAACCCCGCGGCCACAGTCTGCCCTCCTCCACGGCAGGCTGATCACCACGCCGTCGATCGGCGACGTGATGGTCGCATACCCCACGATGTCTACCTTGGCCTGTTCGTAGGCATTGCCGGCCTTTTCGTAGAGATAGTACGCCTGATCGTACTCGGCATCGCTCACCAGCTCCTTTTCGTGGAGCGTCTTCGTGCAGGTGTAGGTCTTCAACTGGTATTCGTACTCGGTCTTGCAGCTCGCCAGCTCAGCCTGCGACGACCCCAGCTCGGCCTGCAAGGTCACCTTGTCCATCTCGGCGATCAGATGCCCGGCCTTCACCACGTCGTTGTAGTCGGCATAGAGCTTGTCGATGATGCCCGACACCTGCGTGCCGGCCTCGACCTCGGTGACGGGTTCCACCGTGCCGGTCGCCGTCACGGAGTTGCGGATGGTGATGCGCTCGATCGGGGCGGTTTCCAGCGTGATGCCGCTCTTTTCCGACGGCCGCAGCGCGATCCAGAGGCCGGCGACGACGAGGACACAGGCCCCGATCACCCCGACGACGGGGCGGATTTCACCGACGAGCGTTTCACGCCCCGGGCTTCGCATGCCGGCGGCGGTATTCGCCGGGCGAAGCGCCGTAATACTCCTTGAACTGGCGGCTGAAATGGTTCGGATTGCAGTAACCCAGTTTATAGGAGATCTCCGATGCGGTCATCGCCGTCGTTTGCAGCCACCCGGCCGCCTCGCGCATCTTGATTTGCAGGATGAAGTCCGAAGGCGTCCGGTCGGTCAGCCGCTTGATGCTGAGATAGAGTTGCGTGCGGCTGATATTCGCGAAACGCGCCAGTTCGTTGACCGACAGCCCCGGATCGTCGAGGTGGGCGTGGATATAATCCGTCACCGAGAGGATGAACCGTTCGTCGGTGTTGTTCAGTCCGGGGGTCGTGATCCCGACACTGCCCGCCGCCATGTAATAGTCGCGCAGCACGTCTTTTGTCCGCAGCAGGTTATTCAGCCGCAGGAACAGTTCCTGCAAATTGATCGGCTTCTGGAACATGGCGTCGGCGCCGCATTGCAGCGCCCGGATGCGGTTCTCGCCCGAGAGCTCGAAACTCTCCAGGATCACCGGGATATGGCGCGTGCGGTTCGAGTTCTTGATCATCCCGCACAGGTCGAATCCGTTCGTGTCGGCAAGCTGCATGTCGCAGATAACCACGTCGATGCTCCGGGATTTGAGCAGCAGCAGGGCTTCGTCGCCCGTCGCGGCGCTCGACACGTGGAAGTGTTTTTGCAGCCGTTTTTCCAGCACCCGTTTCGAATCGGCGTCGTTCTCGACGAGCAGGATGCGGAATTTGCGGTGCCCCTCGGCATCGAGGAACCGGGGCTGGGAGACATCCTCGAAATAGCTCGTGTTATCGACGATCCTTCCGACGATGCCCGTCGCGGCGTCGGGCCGTTCGGGCTCGGCCCCGTCATCCTGCCCGACGGCCATCTCCATCCGGAAGAGGTTGCCCCGCTGCGGCAGCGACTCCACCGACAGGCGGATATCGAACAGCCGGGCGATACTCTTCACCAACGCCAGTCCGATGCCGCCGTTGGGCAGCCCCGCCGAATTGTAGGGCTGGAAAATGGCTTTCTTCTGCTCCTCGGTCAGGCAGGGGCCGCTGTTGAACAGCTCGACGACGGCCTGCCGCCCGTCGAAGGTGAGTTTCAACGAGCTCTCGCCGCCCGGCTGCACCGATTTGAAGGAGTTGTCCAGCAGGTTGCCCACCAGCATCTCCATCTTGGCGGCGTCGAAGAGCATCGGCAGCGACTCCACCCCGGCATGGAACCCGTGCGCGATCTGCTTGCGGTTGTAGAGGGGCACGAAAGTCTCGTAGATATTGCGCAGGAAAGGCACCAGATCGTATTTGCGGATCGAAACCGAGATATTCCGCGACTCGATGTTGCGGAAATCCAGCAGCTGATCGACCAGGAAGTCGAGCCGTTCGATGTTGCGGCGGAAAATCGCCGGATCGCTCCCGGCATCGCCGTCCGGCGGCGGCAGCACGCTGTCCTGCAAGGTCGAGATGACCGACAGCGGCGTCTTGAACTCGTAGGAGATGCTGCTGAAAAAATCGAGTTTCATGGCATTGATCCGGTCGCGGGTTTCGCGCTCGCGGCGGGCCTGCTCGACCAGCTCCCGGGCATGCCGCTGCCGCCGCACCAGCCGCACGAACTGCCAGACGACGAATCCCAGCACCGACAGATAGAGCGCGATCATCCATCCGCTGAGCAGCACGGGCGGCCGGACCCGGAGGGCGATCCGCTTTTCGGCCAGCACCCCGCCGTCGTCCGCGACCAGCCGCACCGACAGGCCGTAACGGCCGGTGGGCAGCCCCGTGTAGGTGATCTCGCCCTGCGGCCCCAGTTCGTACCAGTCGTCGTCGAAGCCCTCCAGCCGGTAACGGCACGAATAGGGCGCCGTGCGGTAGATGTCGTAGTCGATCACGGAGACCTCGAAGGTCAGGAAGGTCTGCTTGTGGGCCAGCGTGATTTCCTGCGTGTCGTTGACGGGGAGTTTCAGCACGCCGCCCCCGATCTCCACGGGCTTGTTGAAGAGTTTCAGCCCGGAGATGAAAAGCGTCGGCTGCTGCCGGAGGTCGTTTTCGAGTTTCGCGGGCCAGAAGCAGACCAGCCCGTTCGTCGTTCCGAAGCAGATCTCGCCCTGACGGCCCGCATATCCGGAGCGGACGTTGAATTCGTTGATGCCCATGCCTTTGGCGAGACTGAACCGGCGCAGGCGCCGGGCCGTGTCGAGCCGGAAAAGGTCGTTTCCGGCCGCCAGCCACAGATTGCCGGAGACGTCGCCGCGCATGCCGGCGATCCCGCCGTTGATCTGCGGATGGTTTTGCACGGCAGGCGAAAAACGTCCCTCCTCGAAGCGCCAGATGTCGCCCTTGGTCGTCCCCAGCCACAGACAGCCGCCGCCGTCCACCCAGCCGCACTGGATATAGGGCCGCGTATCGGTCTCGGGAAGCTGGAACTCCTCGATCCGCCTTTGCCGACGGTCGTAACAGAGCACCGAACAGAAATTGATGAACCAGACCTTGTCGCCATGAATCTGCGCGTCGTAAAAGGCGAACTCCTCCTTGCCGCATTTGCAGACCAGCCCGAACGAATCGGTCGCATAGCGGTAGATGTCGATCCCCTTTTCGGTGGCCACGAAGAGCGTATCGGCGTTGAGCGGACACAACTGCAGGACGTTTCCGCTCGAAATGGACGCGGTGTCGCCGGCGCGGCTGGTGTAGTGGCGGATACGGCCGTCGGGGGCCAGGCAGTAGAGGCCGCTGGCGAGGGACCCCGCCCACAGATTCCCGCGGACATCGCGCTGGAGGGAGAGGATATTGTCGTTGATGTCCGCATTGCGGCTCGATATGCGCCGCAGGAAACCTCCCGACGGATCGAGCACGTTGATCCCCGCGCTGTTGGTGGAAACCCACCAATTCCCCTGCGCATCGCGCTGTATGCCGTTGGCCGCGACGTTCCGGGTGCGGAGCGAAGGCCCGGAGGTGCCCAGCGTGTAGTACTCCACGCCCGAATCGAGGTTGCCGACCCGAAACAGCCCCGAAAAATAGGTCCCCAGCAGCATGTCCTGCCGGCGGGTCCGGAAAATGCAGATCACGGTGTTGAGCACCGCATTGTCATTGAGTTCGCAGACGTAGTTGCAGAAGAAATCGTTGTTATAGTCGTAGACCGCAACGCCGTTGTTGTGGCCGATCCACAAGCGGTCGTAACGGTCCTCGCTCAGGCTGGCAATGTTCTCGATCTCCGGAACACGGAACCGCCGGGCGACGGGCTCGCGGCGGAACTCGTCGGCCGCCCGGTTGTAGCGGAAGAGCCCGTCCTTGATCGTTCCGACCCAGACGCACCCCTTGGAATCGGCATAGAGGCTCACCCCCACCAGCGGCGACCGGTCGGCGCTGATCAGGTCATAGGTCGCCGCGACGCTGAAATCCTCGCCGATGCGGAATACCCGCTCCTTGAAAAGCCCCCACAGCTGCCCGAATTTGTCGCAACAGAAATATTCGTAGGGAGTCTCCTTCGCCACGAGCGTCAGTCGGTCGCCGTCGCAGCGGTACAGCTGCTTCGGGGTCTTGAACAGCAGGTCGTCCCCGGCCCGCACGATCGTGCGCACATACCCCACGTCGCGGCCCTCGCAGGTCAGGCGCGAGAAACGGCCGCTGGCGTAGTCGTACACCCCGAGGAAGCGCGACGTGCCGATCAGGATACGGTCGCCGGTATCGTGGAACGACCATACTTCCAGCCCGTTGTACTCCTCGACCTTCTGCAACCTCCGTCCGTCGTAAATGTTCAGCCCCTGCGAGGTTCCGATCCAGATCCGGCCGTACGCATCGTCGCACAGCGCCGTGACGCGGTTGCCCGAAAGCCCGTCGTTGCGGCTCAGATGCTCATAGTTCCAGATGACGCCGTCATGCTGGGCCGATACGGGCGTTTGCAGCAGCAACAGCCATGACAACAGGGTCAGAAGTCGTTTCATACATCCTCATTTTTCCGAAAGTTAACAATATATATTTGTATTTACATCACGCCGAAATTGCATATTTGTTCACAGAACCTATAAATTCGTTCAAATCGTCCCGCCGGAACCGCCGTTAACCCAGCCTGCACGATTTCTTAACATCGGGATAGCCGAAAGTGGCCGAGTTCGCTTACTTTTGTTGCAACCGAAACAACGACCCATGAACCGACCCACCCGTCTTATCGTCCTCCTGCTCCTCACAGCCGCATCCGTACCATATGCCGCAAATGCCGCACGCCGCATCGTGCGGGTGTCCGACTACGGGCTGCACCCCGGCAGCGGCCGGAACGCCCTGCCGGTCGTCCGGCGGATCATCGAGGAAAACAAGGGTGTCCGGGGCTTGCAGATTCGTTTCGACGAGGGGCGTTACGACTTCTACCCCGACGCCGAACGGCAGGCGGCCGGCAAACCGACCACGGCCTTCGCCCTGACGCAGACGGACGGCGTGGAGATCGACGGCGGCGGATGCGACTGGATCTTCCACGGGCTGATGAATCCCGTGCGGCTCTCGGGGTGCCGCAACACGACGCTCCGCAACGTGCGCATCGACTGGCAGCAGCCCTACAACTCGCAGGCGACGATCGTTTCGGCGACGGACACCTATTTAGATATGGAGATCGACGCCGGGCGCTATCCCTACGTCGTGGCGGGCGACTCCCTGGCCTTCGTCGGCGAATACGGCCTGCAACGGATCGTCCCCGAATATACGAACCTCTACGACGCCGCGACGCACGAACTGCTCTACCAGACGCGCGACGTACCGCTGGGCCGCGACATGTTCCGGGCCCGGGTCACCGACCTCGGGAACAACCGGGTGCGTTTCCACTACCGCCCGGCCATGAAGCCCGCACCGGGAACCGTCGTCGTCTTTTTCCACGGACGCTACATCACCAACGGCATCGAAATCGCCGACTGCCGGCAGACCCGCATCGAACAGGTGACGATCCACCACACGCTGAGCTGCGGCGTCTTCGGCGTCCGTTCGCACGACGTTGCGATGGTCGGCCTCGACATCGTGGCCGACGAACGATCGGGGCGCGTTTTCAGCACCATCGCCGACGCCACGCACTTCATCGGCTGCACGGGCGACATCCTGTTCGACGGCTGCACGGTAAGCGGCTCAGGCGACGATTTCACCAATGTCCACGGCATGTACGCCCCCGTCGCGGAGGTCTGCGGCGAACGCTCCGTGCGGATCGCGCCCACGAGCCGCGACCAGGGATTCCGCCCGGGCGAACGGGTATGGCCGCTCGATACGGCGACCATGCAGCGCGGCCGTCCGCTGACATCGGCCGGAACGGAACGCATCGCGGGATCGCGGGACTACGTGCTGCATTTCCGGGAACCGGTCGCCGGACGCATCGCGGCGGGAAACATGCTGGAAAACGCGACGCTCTGTCCCCGGCTCACCGTGCGCAACTGCCGGATGCTGAAACAGAACCGCGGCCGTTCGATTCTGGTGACCACCCCGGCCAAAGTCCTCATCGAAAACAACTATTTCCGCTCGGCCGGAGCCGCAGTCCTCATCGAGGGCGACACGGAGCTCTGGTTCGAATCGGGCGCCGTATGCGACATCACGATCCGGAACAATCTCTTCGAAGATTGCTACACCTCGGGCAACAACATCATCGACGGCCCCTGGGGCTGGGGCGAAGGGGTCATCTCGATCTCGCCCTCCTTCCGGCCGCAGGACGCCGATGCAAAGGCATACCACCGCAATATCCGCATCGTGGGGAACACCTTCCGCCACTTCGACTGCGCCGTTCTGTTCGCCCGCTCGGCCGAGGGGCTGGAGTTCAGCCGCAACCGCCTCGAATGCACCCGGACCTACGAACCGTTCTACCGTCCTTACAACCTCTTTCTGGACGGATGCCACAAGGTGCGGGTCGCCGGCAACAGCTTCGGCCCCGACTTTCCGGGGCACAACATCGGCATCGTGCACATGCGCCCCTCGGAGATCGTCCAGCGCAGCGGCCGGCCCCTCGAAATCATCTGCAAATAACATCCGACGAATGAATACGAAACGACTGACCCCGATCCTCGCCGGCCTGCTGGCGCTCTTCGCGCAGGGCTGCGAAACGCGCCCCGCGCACATCCGCGTCCCGCTCGACGGCCGGACCGACTACACCGCACACGTGCGGGAGATCCTCCGCGCACACCCCGAAGGAGCGTTCACGCTGGAATTCGGACCCGGCGTCTACGACTTCTATCCCGAGCAGGCCGAAGAGCAGTTCCTGCGCGTGTCGAACAACGACAACGGAACCAAACGCATCGCCTTCCGCATGGAGGGAATGCGCCGCGTCACCATCTGCGGGCACGACACCGAGTTCCGTTTCCACGGCGAGCTGGTCCCCTTCTACATCGACAGCTGCGAGGAGATCACCCTCCGGGGCGTCACGATCGACTACGACGTGCCGTTCGTGCTGGAAGGCCGCGTGATCGCACAGGACGCCGCGACACGCAGTATCGACCTGAAAATCACCAGCGGCAACCCCGTGCGGGTCGAGGACGGGGAGCTGATCTTCTCGGGCTACGGCTGGGAGCAGACCCAGGGCGACAACATCGTCTTCGACACCCTTACCCATGCCCCCTATTACAACACGGCCCGCTTCCTCCATCCCTACTGGCAGCGGAAACTGACGGCCGCGATGCTCGGCCCCGACACCGTGCGGCTGACGGGGTTCCTCTCCCCGGAACTGCCGCCCGTGGGCTCGGTCTACGCCGACAAAGGCCCCTTCCGCAACAACCGCCGCTGTCCGGGCATCGTCGTGCACCGCACGCGGGACCTGCGGATCGAGCAAACGACCGTCCATGCCTCGGGCGCCATGGCGCTGATCTGCGAGAACACCGAGGACGTAACGCTCGACCGATACGACGTCCGTCTGCGGGAGGGTTCCGGACGCTTCATCTCGGCCTCGGCCGACGCCACGCACTTCGTCAACTGCCGGGGTACGATCCGCTTCGACGGCTGTCTGTTCGAGAACATGCTCGACGACGCCACGAACGTCCACGGAACCTACATGGCCGTAGACACGCTTTCCGGCGACCGGCTGACCGCCCGTTTCGGGCACGTCCAGCAGCAGGGGTTCGACTTCGCCCGCGCCGGAGACACCCTGCGGCTGATCGACCGCATCAGCCTTCGCCCGCTGGAAACCTTCGTGGCGGCCGAAGCCCGGCCCCTCGGCGACGAGCGGTGGACGATCCGTGCGGCGGGGCCCCTCGCCACTCCGCCGTCGGAACACCTCGCCGTCGAGAATCCCCGCAACATGCCCGCCGTCGAGATGCGCCGCTGCACGGTGCGCAACAACCGCGCGCGAAGCATCCTGATCTCGACGCCGCACCCCGTGACGGTCGAGGACAACCGGTTTTCGTCGATGATGGCCGGCGTGCTGATCGCCGGCGACGCCAATTCGTGGTTCGAATCGGGCAGCGTCGGCGATGTCGTCATCCGCCGCAACACCTTCGTCAATATGGGCACGGGCGGCGAAAATCCCCAGTCGGTATTGCAGATCTCGCCCGAGATTCCGGCCTCGGGCCGCGGCGGCGGCTTCCACTACCACGGACGCATCGTCTTCGAACAGAACACCGTCCGCACGTTCGACTCGCAGGTGATCTACGCCCTGAGCGCCGACCGGGTGGAAATCCGCGGCAACCGCTTCATCCAGAGCGACTATCCGCCGATCTTCGACGGACTGTCGTACATCGACCTGCAACACTGCCGGGAGGCCGAGATTTCGGGCAACAGCTTCGAAGGCGACCGCACGGCCGAGGTGAGCGCCGTCGGCTGCGGCAGCGTCCGGATGGCCCCCGGGCAGCCGGGATTCGCCGACGCGACGGTCGAGAAACCCAACACCTACTACTACAAACAATAACGACACCCATGCGCACTTCCACCCTGTTCACAGCCCTGTGGCTGATTCTTGCGGCCGCGGGCTGCACCCGCCCGGAGTTCCGGCCCGGAGCGGTCTGGACCGACACCGGCGGCGCCGTCATCAACGCCCACGGAGGCGGCATCCTCTACGACGAAGGCCGCTACTACTGGTTCGGCGAGCACAAGACCGCAGGCGAGGCGGGCAACCTCGCGCAGGTCGGCGTACACTGCTACTCCTCGGAGAACCTCTACGACTGGCGCGACGAAGGCATCGCCCTGGCCGTGGCTCCCGAAGGCTCGGGCAGCCCGATCGAAAAAGGCTGCATCCTCGAACGCCCGAAGGTGATCCGCAACGCCCGCACGGGCAAATACATCATGTGGTTCCACCTCGAACCCAAAGGGGCCGGGTACACGGGCGCCCTGAGCGGCGTGGCGGTCAGCGACCGTGCCGCAGGCCCCTACACCTTCCTGCGGGCCGAACGCCCCGACGCCGGGGTCTATCCGGTCAACGCCCTGCCGCAGCATTTCGGCAAGAGCCGCGCCGCGGGGATGCGCTTCGACGGCGGCAGCCTGCCCGAACACCCCGACTCGCTGAACCTCGTGGGACGCGACGCCGCGCAGGGGCAGATGGCCCGGGACATGACGCTCTTCGTCGACGACGACGGCCGCGCCTACCACGTCTACTCCTCGGAGGAGAACAGCACGCTCCACATCTCGGAGCTGACCGACGACTACCTCGCCCACAGCGGCCGCTACGCGCGGTTCTTCGTCGGGCGGTTCATGGAGGCCCCGGCGCTTTTCAAACGCGGCGGGCGCTATTACCTGATGATGTCGGGCTGCACGGGCTGGGCCCCCAACGCCGCCCGCTCGGCCGTCGCCGAATCGGTCTGGGGCCCGTGGCGGGAGCTCGGGAACCCCTGCGAAGGCCCCGGAGCCGAGACCACCTACGATTCGCAGAGCACCTTCGTCGTCGCCGTGGCGGGCAACGACCGCTATATCTACATGGGCGACCGCTGGAACCCGGCCGACGCCGCCGACGGACGCTACGTGTGGCTGCCCGTGCGGTTCGAAGGAGAGGGATTCCGCGTCGAATGGCGCGACCGCTGGCGCTGGGAAGAGTGACCGAATGCAAAACCAACCTACCGCATATGAAACAAACTTACCAACCTAAAAAACGTTGAACATGAAACACAGCTATCGCACCCATTTGCGTCTGTGGCTCACAGCGCTGGCCGGATTCTTCCTCCTGGCCGTGCATGCGCAGTCCGGCGCAGAGGTCCGCATCCAGGGAAAGGTCACGGACAAACAGCACAGCCCGATCACGGGCGTCGTCGTAGCTGTCCAGGGCCGGCAGGCCGGCACGACGACCGGCACGGACGGTACGTTCACCATCACGGCCCGTGTCGGCGAAACGCTCGAGATATCGTATCTCGGCTACAAGAAACAGCAGCTCAAAGTGACGCAGGCCATGACCCGCGCCGACATCACGCTCGAAGAGGACGCCCTCGCCGTGCAGGACGTCGTAGTCATCGGCTACGGCACGACCAGCAAGGAGAAGCTCACGGGCGCCGTGTCGACGGTCTCGACCGCCGATTTCAAAAACCGCCCGATCACCGACGTATCGCTGGCCCTGCAAGGCAAGATCACGGGCGTGCAGGTGACCCAAACCTCGGGCCAGCCCGGCGCCGACGGCGGCACGATCACCGTGCGCGGCATCGGCACGCTCAACGATTCGTCGCCGCTGGTCATCATCGACGGATTCGAATCGTCGTTCGACAAGGTGGACCCCAAGGACATCGAGTCGATGTCGGTCCTGAAAGACGCCGCCTCGGCCGCCATCTACGGCAACAAGGCCGCCAACGGCGTCATCCTCATCACCACGAAGAAGGGCCGTTCGGGCCGCTTGCAGGTCGAGTACAACGGATACGTCTCGGTCCAGCAGGTGACCCGCTATCCCGACCTGCTCGGATCGGTCGATTACATGAACCTCTACAACGAGGCGTGCCTCAACTCGGGCCAGCAGCCCCGTTACAGCCAGAGCTACATCGAGCATTTCCGCAAGGGCGACGATCCGGCGCTCTACCCCGACCGCGACTGGGCCGACTTCTACTTCAAGCCCGCGATCCTGCACAACCACTACGTGAAGCTCAACGGCGGCACCGACCAGCTGGCCTACACGCTGTCGATGGGCTATCTGGGGCAGGACGGCATCCTCGAAGGCACGGAGTACGACAAGTATAACTTCCGCATCAACACGACCAGCTCGCTGTTCAAGGACCGGCTGAAAATCTCAGCCAACGTCGCCGGGTATTCGGGCGTCAAGAACGACCTGGTGGACGGCACGGGCAACACGCTCTACCGGATCGTGGCCATGAGCCCGATGGTCAACGCCAAGATGGAGGGATACGGCTGGACCGACTGGTTCTACGACGACGCCGTGCGCGAAGCCGGAGGTTTCAACAAGACCAAAACCGGGAATTTCAGCGGCAACCTCAACCTGCAACTGTCGCTGCTGAAAAACCTGCGGCTGGAAGGCGCCGTCAACTACGACCGCACGACCGAAACGGGGCAAATCTACGCCCCGAACGTGGACCTCTACAAGGTCTTCACGGGAGCCGACGGTACGCAGACCATCGGCAAAAGCACCTCGCGCGAGTCGTCGATCACCGAATCGACCTACCGCTACGGCAACCTTTCGAGCTACGTCACCCTCTCCTACTGGGCCACGGCCGGCGACCACCACTTCAAGGTGCTGGCCGGATGGCAGCAGGGGCAGTGGGACAACAAATACTACAAGGCTTCCCGCACGCGCCTGACCACCAATCTGCCGTCGCTCGAAGTGGGCGACCCCTCGACGCAGAAGAATTCGAGCTGGGAGACCGAGGTCAAGAGCATGTCGCTCTTCGGGCGTTTCAACTACGACTACAAGGAGAAATACCTCGTCGAGGCCAACATCCGCTACGACGGCTCGTCGAAATTCGCCGAAGACCACAAATGGGGCGTCTTCCCGTCGTTCTCGGCCGGGTGGCGCATCTCGCAGGAGGCGTTCATGCGCAACGTGCGGTGGATCGACGAACTGAAACTGCGCGCCTCGTGGGGCCAGCTCGGAAACGAGAAGATATGGAGCTCCTACGCCGGCATCGACATCCTCTCGATCGGTTCGTGCAACTACATCTGGGAGAACCAGCAGGTCACCGGAGCCGCCACCTCCTACATCGCCGACAAGAGCCTCACGTGGGAGACCACCACGCAGTACAACATCGGTCTGGACCTGCGGCTGTTCGGCTCGCTGACCTTCACGGGCGACTTCTACGTGAAGGAGACCGACGACATTCTGATGCAGCTGCCCGTGTCGGGCATCTTCGGTTTCACCGAGGACCCGTGGAAAAACGCCGGGCGCATGCGCAACACCGGCTGCGAATTCGCGCTCTCCTACTTCAAGGCATTCCGCAAGTGGGAGTTCAGCGCCGGGGCCAACCTCTCCTTCAACCGCAACAAGATTCTCGACCTGAAGGGCCAGAGCCCGATCCTCAACTCCACGACGGGCATCCTGCTCGAAGAGGGCCGGCCGATCAACACGCTCTACGGCTACGAGGTGGAGGGCATCTACCAGAGCGACGAGGAGATTCACAACCACCTGACGACCTTCGACCGCAACGGCAACCCCGTGAACTCCTACTCGGGACTGGTGGCCGCGCCGGGCGACATCCGCTTCAAGGACCAGAACGGCGACGGGATCATCGACATGGACCACGACCGGGTGGCGCTGGGCGATCCCAACCCCGACTTTCTCTTCTCGTTCAATCTCGGGGCCCGCTGGAAGGGCTTCGACCTGACGGCCTTCTTCCAGGGCGTCTGCGGCGGCGAGGGATGGAGCACGGGCGAACTGGTCTCCCCGTTCTTCAACGGCTACAACACCGCGGCCTGGATGACCGAACGCTGGACCCCCGAACGTCCCAACAACACCTATCAGCGGGTCTACATCGACAACCAGCGCGCGAAGATCAAATCGGACTATTACGTCGAGGACCTCTCCTACATGCGCATGAAAAACCTCGAACTGGGCTACACGCTCCCCAAATCGCTGGTCGGCAAGATCGGGATTTCGGGCGTCCGCGTCTTCGTCAGCGCCCAGAACCTCTTTACGCTCACCCGCTACAAGGGTTTCGACCCCGAGCGTGCGGGCGTCAACGCCACCAACATCTACGATTACCCGCTGGTCCGGACCTTCACGGCCGGCCTGAACGTAACCTTCTGAGCCATGAAAAAGTTTTCCACACTCTTCATCGCAGCCCTGCTGCTCGCGGGATGGTCGAGCGGCTGTGCCGACTATCTGAACACTGTTCCCGTGGACAAGTCCTCGCCCAACACCTTCCTCAAGGGCGTCGAGCAGGCCAAGAGCATGCTGGCGGGCATCTACTACTGCTTCTACGACGATTCGCCGGCCTACATCACGCCCTACACCTACGAAAACATGTGCGACAACTCCTACAACCACCACACCTGGGAGTTCAGCGCCGAATTCGCGTCGGGAACGCAGACCGCCGCGAGCTGGTGGGCCGAACTGAAATGGACCAAGGACTGGCAGGCCATCTCGCGCGCAAACTCCCTGATCCGTTCGATGGCCCTCGCCACGGGCATCGGCCCCGCGGACAGCCGGAAGATCCTGGCCGAAGCGCGGTTCCTGCGCGCATGGTTCTATTTCGATCTGGTGCGCTTCTACGGCCGGGTGCCGCTGGTGGACGAGAATTCGCCGCAGGAGAACGCCCCGCGCGAGGGACTCGACAAGGTGATGGCCTTCATCAAGGGCGACGTGGAATATGCCGTCGGGAATCTCGACAACATCCCGGGCGGCGAGGTCGCCAGCCTCGGATCGGCCCTCATGCTCCGATTGCAGATCGCGCAGTACGAATACGACAACGCCGAGGTCATCGCCTGCGCCAAGGCGATCAAGGAGCTCGGATACGACCTCTACGGCGACTTCCGCAAACTGTTCCTCGACGAAGGCATCAACGACCCCTCGAACAAGGAGGTGATCTTCAAGGTCAACTACGCCGAGGACCTGCGATCGAGCTACATGACCCAGCTGTGGTACAACTGGTTCTCGTTCAATACGACGCTCGAAATGGTCAACAGCTTCTTCACGGCCAACGGACTGCCCGTCAAGCCGCTCGAAGCCGACAACGGCGCCTCGATCCCGGCCGATCCGACCTACGACAAGGATTATCCCTTCGAGAACCGCGACCCGCGCCTGAAACTCTCGGTGCTCTGCCCCGGCGACGAATACCGCTGCGACGGCACCTCCCGCTATCAGGTCCACTGGCAGCCCGCCAACTGGGACAACAAGACCGGCTTCGCAGCCAAAAAGGGCGCCAACGAGACGCTCGGG